>Ga0224523_1000453_pt1 | contig 21781 bp, 18 predicted proteins | sample CFST50metaG_FD_182732 | JGI IMG/M metagenome (GOLD analysis project Ga0224523, IMG submission 182732) | Peat soil microbial communities from Stordalen Mire, Sweden - C.F.S.T50 | ecosystem: Environmental > Terrestrial > Soil > Wetlands > Peat | place: Sweden: Norrbotten County, Stordalen Mire...
GCTGGGCGACAGGGTCAAGGTGAGCTTCGCGCAGGGCTGCGGTCTGACCGCCGGCAGCCGCGGCTGGAACGACGACAAGGTTACGCTCTCCGATCCGGCTGACGACGCGCGCCTGGTCGCCGAGGCCGGCAAACTGGCCAAGACCGTGGACCTCAATGTACTCGTGCTCGGGCAGAACGAGCAGCTCTCGCGCGAGGCGTGGGACGAAAAACACCTCGGCGACCGCATGAGCCTCGATCTGGTGGGCGCGCAGATGGAGCTGGCGCGCGCCGTGCTGGCGAGCGGCCGGCCCACGGTGGTGGTTCTGATCCACGGCAGCCCACTGGCCATCCCCGAGCTGGCGCAGAAGGCGCCCGCCATCCTCGACGGCTTCTATCTAGGCGAGGAAACCGGCACCGCAGTCGCGAACGTGATCTTCGGCGACGCGAATCCCGCCGGCCGTTTGCCCTGGACTGTTCCGCGTTCAAGCGGCGCCGTGCCCGCCTACTACAATCACAAGCCTTCCGCCACGCGCGCCTATCTGTTCGAAGTGCCCGGCCCACTGTGGGCGTTTGGCCACGGGCTGTCCTACACCACCTTCCGCTACGATCCGATAAAGGTCAGCCCGGCCCGCATCGCGCCCGACGGCAGCGCTCTCGTCACTGTCAACGTGACCAACACGGGTAGGCGCGCGGGCGACGAGGTCGTGCAGCTCTACCTGCACCATCAAGTCACGTCTGTGACCCGGCCCGTGAAAGAGCTGCGCGGCTTTTCGCGCATCCATCTCAAGGCTGACGAATCAAAGCGAGTCGAGTTCAAGCTCGGCTCCGCTGATCTCGGATTCTGGGACCGCGACATGAAACGCGTAGTCGAGCCCGGCAAGTTCGACATCATGGTCGGCGCCAGCTCCGCCGACATCCGCCAAGGCGCGACGCTGGAAGTGGCGAAGAAGTAGCTTCTCGTACGATCATCTATTCCAGCAAATCCTATTGGTTGGGCGTCGCATCCGGTGCCTATCCTCCAGCCATGATCCGCAACGCCAGATACGGCCACACCAATCTCATCGCGCAAGACTGGCGTACCCTTTCGTCGTTCTACCAGCAGGTCTTCGGCTGCGTTACGGTGCCCCCTGAGCGAAACTACGCTGGTGCGGATCTCGAAGCCGGCACTGGTGTCAAAGGTGCCACAGTTCAAGGCGTGCATCTCCGTCTCCCCGGCCTCGGTCCAGACGGTCCCACCCTGGAGATCTATTCCTACAGCGTCTTTGCCGATCCCATCCGGCCCGAAGTCAATCGAGCCGGCTTCGCGCACATCGCCTTCGTCGTGCCCGACGTACTCGCAGCCCAGCGCGAGGTACTCAATGCGGGCGGCGCCGCAGTCGGCGACATCGTCACGCTTCAAACAGCTGCAGGTGCACGGGTCACTTGGTGCTACACCCGAGATCCAGAGTGCAACGTAATCGAGCTCCAATCGTGGTCCTAATCAGATTCGTTCCAGCGACGCTGGAAGTGGCGAAGAAGTAACGCGGGTTCAGCGCAGATCCCTTCTGCGACGAGCGGGAGCAGCGAGCCGCGAGCGGCTTGTGAGGCGTTACAGGCCAGCCACTCATTCACCGGCATCAAACCACGGCATGATCGGGTAGACTACCGGCTGTAGGGGGAGGTTCCTCCACAGCGCACAAGAGCCTGGAGACATGACCATGCACGCACATCGACTGAAAGTTCACATTCCCGACAATCGCGAGCTTCGCGTTCAACTTCCGTCCGATGTCGCTCCCGGTGAGGCCGAGGTCATCGTGCTCGAGGCCGAAGTCGACGCCGGCGCGTCGCGGGACCGAGGGTACACCGCGGATGAGTTCCTCGCCGCTAGGCTCGTTCCCCCGGCGGGAGTCGGCACTGTAACCTTGGCCGAAATGGAGATCGCCATCGCGAAAGGGGCGACAGGCCGTGCAGGCACTTGATACCAATGTCGTCGTTCGACTGCTGGTTCGTGATGACGAAGCTCAGTGCCGCCGGGCAGAGCAACTCTATCGGCGGGCCATAGCCACAGGCGGAGTCTGGATCTCCTCGGTGGTGATCGTCGAAACCGCGTGGGTGCTGCGGGTTGCGTACTCCTTCGACCGTCCCGCGATCGCCACTGCACTCAAGCGCCTGGTGCGTGCTGAGGGCGTGATCGCCGAGGACGAAGCCGCGACGCTGCGAGCGCTTGCGGCGTTCGAGACAGGCCCCGCCGACTTCTCCGACTACCTCGTTCTCGATGCCGCCCGTCGCGCCGAAGCTCTGCCGCTGTGGACGTTCGACGAGCAACTGGCGCGAGCAACTGGCGCGAAGTTGGTGCCGTAGGGGTCATGGTCGGCGCCAGCTCCGCCGACATCAGCCAGCGCGCGAGCTGGAAGTGGCGAAGAAGCAGCGTTGGCACAGCACACCCTACCGCCCGCCGTCTGGACAGATGCACCGGACTATATTGGAGGGCGGCCATAAGTGTAGACTGCGGCAATGTCTGCCATTGGTGTAGCAATCTCGCCCACTGCCGTCTTCTCCGGATCGGTCGACGGTGACTGGCGGGTGTCTCTGGTCAACCCTCAGGCCATTGTTCACGTAGTAGGGCGAGCAGTCTTCGCTGCCTTCTTGAAATGCTTCGTGGCGACTGATCGGGTGATGACCCTTGAGCAGATGCTGCAGTTGAACTCGCTCCACGTGGCGAAGGATTCACCAGCGCGGAATCGAAATCTGCAGGTGCTGGCATTCCTAATGGCCGGGACTCTATACGAGTTGGGCGATGCCCTGCAGGAGCTGTGCGACGCAAAGGTTTACGAAAAACTATCCGACAAGAGTTCGTGGACACCAGTCAACGAGGCGCGAGCACGGTGGCACAAAAACAAACTCATGTCGAAGTTCCGCAACCAGCTGGGCCACCATCTCGGCGACCCCGACGTCTACACCAAGGGACTCGATGCTATGCTGCAGGGGAATGCCGATCTACTGCTCGCACGGGGCCGCGGTCGCGCTCGTCACAGCGACGAATATCCGGGGGCCTGGGACGCGCTCTTCCGGGGCAGTGATATCGATGAGGCGGGCTTTCAACAGGGACTGCTTTTGACGAAGACCACGCATCTGGAACTGCCGGATCAGCTCCTGGCAGTGTTTGCAGAGGTTTTGGACAGCTGTGGGATCCCGGTCCTGGACCAGAGATCGAAGCCGTAGCGTAGACCGACAGCCGGGGGACACGTGCCGTGGTTCCAGGGAAATCCCGGACCTGCCCATAATCCGGACCACTGACATATCGTAATATTGCTAGCTTTTCATCATAAGCGGGATACGATCATCATATGACACCGGAGGTTCGTGCCTACCTGGCCGAGATCGGGCGACGCGGAGGGCGGCGCAGCCGGCGCGTTCTGCCGCCGGAAACCGCTCGGCAAATGGTTCGGCTGCGCGAGGCGAGGCGTGCCTTCAAGCGCTTCTACGCGAGTTGCTTCTGGTCTTCGCCCAAGGACTACGTGGTGACGGCGCAGGACATCCCGTGGGTTGCACGCCAGCTCATGACCCACGGTGGACGCGAAGGCTGGCGGATAGGAGCAAGTCTGTGCCGCTAACCGCGTTTCAGGCCGCCATCGCCGAACTCCTAGCGGTGAACCGATCTTCCGACAGCTATCTGGCCGGCGGCGCAGCACTGCACATTGAACCCAACTCCAAGCGGTACAGCAACGCCCTCGACTACTTCCATGACTCGGAGGAGCGAGTCGCGAAGGCGGTCCGCGACGATACGCGATTGCTCGAACAGTCGGGCTATGAGGTCGAGGTGTTGATGCAGCAGCCTGGGTTTGCGCGCGCGATCATGCGCAAAGGCGAGGAGGCGACCAAGCTCGAGTGGGCGCACGATTCTGCGTGGCGCTTCTTGCCCACGGTTCGCAACGAGCGTTCGGGCTTTCAGCTCTCGGGCATCGATCTCGCTATCAACAAGCTGCTGGCGCTGGTCGGCCGCGACGAACCGCGCGACTACCTCGACATCCACGAGGCAATGGAGATACTGCCTCTTGGGGCTTTGTGTTGGGCCGCAGCGGGGAAGGATCCCGGCTTCACGCCCGCGATGCTGCTCGATCTGTTGCGCCGTCGTGGCCGGTATCGCCCCGAGGACTTCGCCCGGCTTCACCTCGCGCAACCAGTCGATCTGCCCAAGCTGAAGCTGCGCTGGATGGCCGCCTTAGACGCCGCTGAGCACTTCTTCTCGACGCGCGACCCGAGCGAGGTTGGCTGTCTCTACTATTCTCGTTTGCTTGGGAAATTCGTCGGGCCACGTCCAGGCGACGAGGTAGTGCCGCACTATGGTCGCCCAGGCGGCGTGCTTCCGACTGTGGGGTAGCCAGCATCCAGACGCAAGCTATCTCCTACAGGAAATACCTCGCCTTGAACTCGCTATTGATATCCTCAATTTCCTTCAGACCTTCTATGTACGGCTGATACATGTCCAAGGGGTCTCCCGCGCCGTACACTCCACACGCGGAGCAATTCTCACAGCCGCCCCCGCCGCATCCAAGCGAATCCCTGATTATCTTCTCTCGCTCTTCTCTTGTTGTGTTCCTGACTAGAAACTGCTCGAGCATGAGCTTCACCCTCTTCTATTGTGGGCGATCGTCAGCGTCACTGCAATGCACACCCTCGGCTGGTATCAGTGACAGGGGGAGCACGTTGCTGATATCCTATCGTGCATGAAGCACCAGCGCGAATGGGTGGCAATCGCTGTGGCGGCGTCGTTCGCTGCCTGCACGCGAACGCCGATCAAGAACAACGCAGCCAGTGGCGGTGTCCCATCTGGCTTGGGTGGTAGCGTCGGCGGCACGGCTGGCCCTAGCACGACGAGCGCATCCGGTGGCACGGCTGGCGGCAGCACGACGAGCGCGTTCGGCGGCACGTTGAGCAACGGCGGTGCGACCAGCACCATCGGGGGCACGCAGGCGACCGTGACCGTCGTGCAAGGGGCTTTCGTGGCGACGGGCAACCCGAGCGTGACGAGGTTCGACCATACGGCGACCTTGCTGCCGAACGGAATGGTGCTCATCGCGGGTGGATCTGCCGATTTCAGCGATGTCGGCGCGAGCGCGGAGCTGTACGACCCAAGCACCGGGGTATTCACCGCCACCGGCAGCATGGCCGAGGCAAGGAGTCAGCACACTGCGACGTTGTTGCCGAGCGGGAGGGTTCTCATCGCCGGTGGGTTCAATGTCGCGACTGCAGAGCTATACGATCCAAGCTCCGGAAGCTTCACCGCCACCGGCAGCATCGCCGTGACAAGGTCGAGGCACACAGCCACGATGTTGCCGAACGGGAATGTTCTCATCGCCGGTGGAACCGATACTGGCGGGCTATCTCTCGCGAGTGCCGAGCTCTACGACCCCAGCGTCGGAAAGTTCACGGCCATCGCCAGCATGACCGTGGCAAGGTCTTACCACACGGCGACCATGTTGCCGAACGGTAAAGTCCTCGTCGCCGGTGGACGTGGCAGCGGCAGCTTCGGGATGGCCGCGGAGCTGTACGACCCGGTCGTCGGGACATTCACAGCCACCAGCAACATGGTCGCAGAGAGGTCTTATCACACGGCGACTATGTTGCCGAACGGGTTGGTGCTCATCGCCGGCGGGGAGTACTTCACTGGCGGGCTCGGGGCAACCGCCACAGGGACAACCGCGGGCGCAGAGCTATACGACCCAGAGGCCGGGACCTTTTCCGCCACTGGAAGCATGACTGTGCCCAGAGAGTTCCACACGGCGACGATGTTGCTAGACGGGAAGGTGCTCATCGCCGGCGGAACGAATGAATTCGTGGTTTTCGCGAGTGCAGAGCTATACGACCCAGAGGCCGGGACCTTTTCCGCCACTGGAAGCATGGTCGCGCGCAGGGAGTACCACACGGCAACCTTGTTGCCGGACGGGAACGTACTCATCGTCGGCTCGAACTGGTCCGCTGAACTATACGGCGCTAGTGCTGCGGGCGGTGCTGCCGACGCAGGCGGTTCGGCAACGACCGGAGGCGCAACCTCAACTGGTGGTGTTCCGGCCGCTGGCGGGGCAACCGGAACGTCTGCAATGACCTTGGCCCAAGCTTGTGCCAAGAATTGCGCCCTGGCTAGTGGGGTGCCCAATTGCTCCACCACGACAACCGAGTGCGAACAGAACTGCATGACTACGTACAACAACACGTCCGCGATCAATTCGGACCTGGGACGGCAGTACACGGCCATGATGATTTGCATCGCGACCAATCTCACCGCCTATGACTACGTTTGCGCGAAAGCAAACTCCCCTTTGAACAAGTGGTCGCCCGGACCCTACTCAACGTGTGAGCCGCTCATTTGTGATTGGAACTGCAACGACGCCACACACGGGGATATGGATCCCTGGGTGGACATCCGGTGTTGTTGCGCGTGTGTCTGAGAAGCTCTGAATATGTGGCTGGCACTCTCCCGCGGCCTCATCCAGGCGTAGTGCCCGCGGGCAGCGAGAAGTGTCCGAACTCGATGACATTGTTGTCGGCGTCGCAGAAGGTGACGGCGTAGAAGTCAGGGCTGAACTCCGGGTACTCCTTTGCCGGAAAGAGTGGTGTGAAGCCGGCAGTTGCCATGGCTCTGGCAATCGCGTCCACGTCCTCGCGGCTGCCTACCGAGAATCCGAGATGGTCGGCGACGGCTATTTCCTGTCCGGTGGGCGCCTGTCGAATCACGCGTCGTGGCTTTGATTCTGCAATGGCTACCGTGATGGTGCCGTTCTTGAACCCGCAGTACGTGGCGGAATCGCCCCAGGCTTTGACGAAACCAGCGGCTTGAAGCAGTGGGCGGTAGAACTCCATGGCCTTCTTGAAGCTCGCGACTTCCAAGCAGATGTGGACGGTTCCAAGTTCCATGGCACGATTTCCAATCGTCTGGGATAGGACTCTGTGCCTGTCTCCTATCGTCCGGGTCCCGGAATTTGTCAACGTCGAGGATGCGTTCAAGGCCATCAAGCAGTAGCCGCAACAACGCCCATGCCACCATAGGCCTTTCGAACACGGATCTTCTTCGTCGACGATCCGAGCGAGGCCGGCTGTCTCTTCTATTCTCGCTCGCTGGGAAGATTCGTCGAGCCACGGCCAGACGACGCCGTGGTACCGCACTATGGTCGCCCAGGCGGCGTACTTCCCGCTGTGCGGCAGCCCACCCGCTGGTCCAGCTAGCCACGCGTCGGGGCTTCTTGACGCAAGTTTGAGTATTTGTGCGAAGATAGTTTCTATCCCACGTTGATGCGTGGTAGGCCCTTCTTTTGGAGGTTTTGGGGCATGACTAGTTCTCGCGTTTCATTGGCTGGAAGAATGTGTCTGGGCCTGATCGTGGCCGCTGCAATGTCGACCGCTTGCTCGTCTTCCGGTATGAAGGCTGGCGCCTCCGGCGGCGCGGGTACCACGGGCGCCACGGGCGGCATCGCCACCACGGGCGGCATCGCCATCATGGGCGGCATCGCCATCACGGGCGGCATCGCCACCACAGGCGGCATCGCCACCACGGGCGGCGCAACCGGGACAACGGACGGGAGTAGCGGCATCCCGACGGAGTGCCTGCCCTGCAAGGGGGCCACGCCGGCGAGCTGCACGGCGGTTCCTCCGCTCACTGCGATGCTACTCGATTTCACCACAGGTTCTGGCTTTGGCACTTGGACCGAGAGCACATCGCTCAAGGGCGGCACCTACGCTTGGCCGCCCATGACCGACAACTGCAATCCGCTGAATGACTACCCGATCGACAGCACTGTGACAACCGATGGGCGGTGGCGGCTCGCCGGCACGGTCGGTCCGGCCACCGCCGTCGTCGGTCTCTGGTTTGGCCCCTGTTTCGCCGATCTCTCAGGGTATTCTGGGATTCGTTTCACGATCTCCGGCAACGCTGGTCCGTCTGGCCAAGTCACCATGGAGATCGGGACACCGGGAGATGCGGCGCCGGCGGTTGCGCCCAAGGTGGATTGCGTTATCAACGCGGCAACCTGCCTGGCGACCGTATGCACGCAGCCGAATGTCACGATTCCGGTCACTGCGACGGCAGCCCCGCAGACGGTTCTGTTCGCTTCACTGACCACTGGCGTTCCGCTGCCCAGCCCCGATCCGGCCGCGATCACGGGGATTGCCTGGCACTTCGGGTGGAGCCCTACGCCCTATCCAGTGGAAGTGTACATCGACGACATCGAGCTCGTTCCATAACGCTGGCTACAACTTCACGACCCTCTGACTGCCGTCGTACGAAATCACTTGGTCGGGTCTTTGCGTGGGGTCCATTCCCGCACCGCGGCCTTCGCCCACCACGACGATGTGAAAGCTGCGCTGCTTGAGCATGCCTGGGAAACTGCCCTTGCGGTTCTCGATTGAGAGCTGCCGCTTGCCGTTGTCCCAATGGAAGGCGATGGTCGCGTATGCACCCTTTTCATAGTCGTAGTTGTCGCCCTCATCCTCGTAGAGGAGGAACTGGCCGTCGGCGCCCGGGTAGATGCGCAGCTCGATGGGATCCGCGGGCTTCTCGGCGGTGTACTGAATGGTTGGTCCAAGTGGCAGGATGGAACCCGCCTTGACCAACAGCGGAATCTTGTCGATGGGCGCATCGGCGGTGATGGTGGTGCCGCCAGGCAGCGTCTTGCCCGTCCAGAAATCGACCCACGAGGAACCCGCGGGAAGGTAGACCTTTCGTGTCTTGGGCCGCGCTTGCACTACCTTTTCTTTGGCGTAGAGATCCGGTGTCCTCCAATAGAGCTGGCCCTTGACGGCACCGGGAGTGGGGTTCTCGATTTCCATGACCAGATCGTAGGACCGACCCGTTTGCAGTTGCAGGGGTTGCGTGTAGCGCTCCAGGGTATTGTCGAAAAGGAAGGGCAATTCCTTCCCGTCGAGAAACAGGCGCCGGGCTCCGAAGCTCTTGACGTGGAGTTGGTGCGGACCGGACTGGGTGGGCACCAGCTTCCCCTCCCAGCGAATAGAAAAAGTGCTCTCGGTGGCGTAGTCGGGGCGGCCTGTGTACCATATGAGATCGATCTGCCGTTCCACGCGCACAAGCGAAGGAACCTTGTGGTCCACATCCTTGCTGTAGGTGACCGTGATGCCCGGCTGGCCATCCTTGGTGCGCAGATTGGCGGTGGGAACCAGCACCGTGGGTTCGGGTGGACGATGCACCATATACTCCGTCACGGGACAAACCATGATCGAAGGACCGAACAGGAACTGGTCGTCGATGGCGAAGGTCTTCGCATCCTTGGGAAAATCCATGGGCAGGCCGCGCATGATCGATTGCCCTTCGCTTGTGACCTGCCAGGCCTGGGAATAGATGTACGGCATCAGACGGTAGCGCCACTGGTCGGCTTTCACTATGGCATCGGAGAATTTACCGAATTCCCAGATCTCGCGCGGGCCTTCGGAGCCGTGGGCGCGGAAAATGGGGCTGAAGGCACCGAGCTGAAACATGCGCGTGTACAGTTCCTGGTAGGCGGGTTCCTTGATCCCGCGGTCGAAGACGCCGCCATAGCTGCCCAAAACAAAGGCGCCGATATCGAAGGTCCAATAGGGGATCCCGGCCATTGAGTGGTTGATCCCCGCGGAAATCTGTCTGCGGTAGATTTCCCAGCTCGCGCCGATATCTCCGGACCACGTGGTGGCGCCGTTGCGCTGCTGTCCTGCGAATGTGGATCGGGTCAGAAGGTAGGCGCGCTGGCGACTATTCTCTTTGCGAAGATGGTCATAGAGTCCGCCGGTGATCATCAGCGGGTAGGCGTTGAGGTACCGCGCCCAGGAGCCCAGGTGGTTGTTCTCGACCCGCTTCATTTCGTATTCGGAGGATTCCTTGCTGAGGGCATTGATGATGTCCGGCTCAGTGGAATCCAGCCACCAGCCATCAATGCCCTTGGAATAGAGCCCCTTCTTCAGATACTTCCAATAGAGGTCGTTGGCCTTGGGATTGAAGGCATCATAGAACTTGAACCCGGCCCATCCCGAGGGCTTGAAGAGAAAACCCTTCTTGTCCATCTCCTTGTAGAGCTTGCTATCCGGCCCCAGCCCTCCCCAGATGGAAATCGCGAGATGGAAGTTGAGACCGTGGAGCGTCTTCATCATTTCGGCCGGCCCGGGATAGCGAACGCGATCCCAGACCATCCCGCTCCAGTCGCGCATGGTGCCCCAGTAATTCCAGTCCTGGATGATGTTGTCGATGGGGATCCCGCGCTTGCGGTATTCCTTGGCCACAGCCAGCACCTCGTCCTGGGTGTGGTAGTGCTCTTTGCTCTGCCAGTATCCGTAGGCCCACTTGCCGTACATGGGGGCGGCACCCGTGAGAGTGCGGTAACCCGCAATGGCACCATCGATGTTGTCGCCCTGGATCACGTAATAGTCGACATTGTCACCAATGTCGGAAGTGATGGTCAACCCATCGGGCCCGTCCTTGAAGATGGTTTTGGAAGTGTTATCCCACAGAAGTCCGTAGCCCTGGGTGGAAACCAGGAAGGGCGTGGAGGCTTGCGTGTTGGCCTGCACCAAAGTCACCGAGCGACCCCGGTAGTTCATATACCCATCCTGATGTTGTCCAAGGCCGTAGATGCCTTCTGTGGGGGTGAGCGAGAATCGTTGCAGGAGGCTGAAGCCCTTGTCGCCGCTGAACTCCACCGGAGCGAAAGCAGCCTTGCCACTCTCCGCCAGCAGGATGTCGCCGGAAGCGCGGAGGAAGGTCACGCTGCCATCCTGCTTCGAGATCCGAGCCGTCATTGTTTGCGAACTGAGCGAAAGCTCCGAAGGCGTTTCTTGGGATTCCAGCTTGAGCTTGGGCAGCTTGTTCTGGATCACCACCAGGCTCCTCTTCGCCGGAGAGCCCTGGGGCAGCCACTTCGTCACCCGCACGGTATTTTCGCCGTAGAACTGGACCTGGACGTTCAAGTCCGGCAGCTTCACCACTGCGCCGCTCGGCACAGACTCGTTCCGTGCCCAGGCCATGGGTTGCAGCAGGCACGAAAACACAAGGATCGAGGTCGCACGCAGAATCATGGGTTCACCTCAATAGCCCCGCCATCATAGGACAGCCTCGAACAAAATAGTGTTTCCATGGTCGATCCGCCGGAACATAATTGCACCATGCAAAGGCACGGTGTGGTGATGACTTTGGTCCTATCGACCGCCGGCTGCCTCTCGGGCGCGGGCGTGCGCCCCTACCGGCTCTATCCACCCGCGCCGCAGCCCCTCGCTCCGGAGCAGGGTTCCACGCTCACTGGCTACGTGCAATTCGTGGACGACAAGGACGTCTCGTCGCTCGGTGGGTACTTCGAGCTCTTGCCTGGTTGTCATGTCATCGGCACTCCATCGCGCGGGGGCGTGCCGACGCCCGGGCGCACTTCCATCGGCACCTTTGACACGGGGCAATTGAACTTCGCCTTGCCGATGAGGGCGGGCCATCAGTATCGGATTGAGAACAGAGACACCGGGATGATGGGGCTGAAGGGGCGTTTCACGATCAAGGCCTACGAGATCGACCTTCGCGGCAACAAGACGCGCGAGTTCGAGCGGGTCACGAGCCAGAAAGATATCGAGGCCTGCAAGGAGGAAGCGGCGCGATCTTCGCCCGCGCCGTAGTGATTGCTGGCGATTGGGCCGAGCGGACGCAATAGCGACGTCTAGCTCTAGTGCCTCTCGCGCTTTTCGACCGGCCCGGCTGCGCCTGATGCCTTGAACGCATTCAGGTTTGGGAACAGGAAATTGGGGACCTTCGACCAGTCACCAATCATGACGTTGGTACCCGTCCCAGCGAGCGCCTTGAGCGCCTCGAAGCCCTTCTCCATGACCGCCAGGGGCGTCAACGCCTGATTGTGGGCTTTCTCTCTTGCGCTCAGCGCTTGTGCCGAATACTTGGCAGCCTCCGCTTCGCCGCGCGCCTGGATCACGCGCTTGGCTGCCTCGGATTCCTCCTTGACCCGATCGGTTTCCGCTTGCGCCTTGCTCAGCTCCAGATCGCGTTGCTTCTCGCGCAGGGCCGCATCGGCCCGCATCTTCTCCTGCTCGGCCTGGTACTGCAGCTCGAGACGCTTTCGCATGCCCTCGTTCTCCAGCACGGTCTTTTGCCGGGACGAGTCCTGCTCGGCCGCCAACTTGTCCTGAACCGCTTTCAGGATGGCCGGTTCGTACTGGATCGACTCCAGCGTCACCGAGGCGATCTCGACGTGCTTGCCCGCGGTGCGCCGCCGCAGATCGGCCTCGACCTCGTCCTCGATCTGCTCGTTCTTGCGGTGCAGTTCCATGTACGGGTGGCGTGCCGCCACACCGCGCGCGACGCTGCGAAACTCCGGCCCTACAACCTCGTCGTAGTAGGTGGGACCGATCTCGGTCTCCAGTTCGTAGAGCTCGGAGGCGACCGGCCGGTAGATGAGTGCGATGCGCAGGACCATCTTGAGCCCTTCCTGAGACAGGGTCTCGATTTGCTCGGCATGGGTCGCATAGGTGATATCGAAATCCTCGATTCTCCCGAAAATGCCAACCCAGTGCCGGCCGGGCGTGAGTACATCGCGATGCAAGCCTTTGGACGGTTCGAAGAACAAACCCCGGTGTCCAGGCTCAATGGTGGCGCAACCGAGCACCGTGCTGACGAGGGCGATAATGACGAGGGCGCGCATTTTGTCTTCTCCTAGCTTAGGAAAAAGGGCGAGCAACATAGATCTGATCTGGTCCATGCGAGAATCCTCATGCCCTGACAAGCCTGAATCAAGGACCAAGGTGCAGACTAGCACGGCTAGTGCCTCCGGTCGGAAGAGCGGTCATGTTTCGGTGGACGAGGCGCCCGGACGGCAAGGCGCGACGAGGGCGCATACTTGACGTATGTAACCGAGGAGCAACGCAGCCGGCCGGGATGGATCGGCCGTCCAAACGTGGCAGAAATTCTGACCGGAGGCACTAGCCTTCGCTTGCCCGGATCCGCAAGAAGCAGACCAGGAAGACAGACCAGGAAGACAGACCAGGAAGCAGGGATTGACGGAGGTCTCTCTCATTGAGACAATATCGACGCTCTTGATGTGACTTTTTCGATATGGAGGACCTATGCTGAAGAGACTGCTTTGCCTTTCTTGTGTGCTCGCAATTGGTGCTGGATTCGTCGCGGGTTGTGGTGGCGGAACCGGATCGTCATCCACCGCGGTCACGTCCGTTGACGGCACCAAGCCCCTCAATACCTTGACTGCGGTCGAGACGACACAGCTTTGCAACGATACCGACGCGTACATGGCAAAGGTCGTGCCCAAGACGAACGGGTGCAAGCTGAGTGGGGTGATGGCCGCTGCTTTCGCCAGTCCGGCCAGCAACGCAGAGGCGCAGGCCGCATGCACGACTATCTACAACCAGTGTATGGCAGCTGGTTCGGGCACCCCCTGCGCGCCCCCTGCGACCTGCACCGAAACCTGTAACCCCATTCCTGCGACCTGCACGGCCACGGTCGCGCAGTTCTCGGCGTGCGTGACTGATACTTTAGTCGCGTACAACCAGGTTCTTGGCGCCATTCCCAGTTGCGGAGCGATCACCCTGGCGGATCTGTCGGATTCGACCGCCAGTGGTACCACCACGGACACCACGACAACCCCACTGTCTTGCCAGACCCTTGAGTCCGCGTGCCCCGGCTACTTCTCTGGCCCAGGGGGAAGCACCGGCATGCACCACTAGCCCGCAAATTCACATCTCCAAGGGCCAGTCCGTGGCGGACACGGCGCAGGCGTGTACAGAGGACCTCGATGCAACACAACCGATTGGCTCTCCTCTCATCCTTGTTCGCCGGCTTCTTGGCTGCATCGTCGGCTACCCCAGCCCGGGCCGGCCAGTACAAGAACTTTCGCGTGGCCGTGTACTGCGTGGTGGACGCCACCCAGCGCTTCGCCGACGAGAAGGTTCTGCAAGCGGAGTTCGACCGGGTCATGGCCCGGGTCAAGTTCGACAAGGTGTACCTCGAGGTGTACCGCAACAGGCGCTTCGCCGACGAGGCGAGCTTGGACAGGATCAAGAGGTTCTTCAGCGAGCGTGGCGTGATTGTGGAAGGCGGATTGACCCTCGCGGCGGGAGGCACAGGCGGGCAATTCGGCACCTTCGACTTCGAAAAACCCGAGGACCGAGCTGAATGCAAGAAGGCGGTCCAGATCGCTGCCCGGCACTTCGACTCGGTAATCTTGGACGACTTCTTCTTCTTCACCAGCAAGTCCGATGCGGACATTGCGGCCAAAGGCAAGCGGTCGTGGACCCAGTACCGATTGGAGACCATGCGCAAAGTGTCGACCGAGTTGGTGCTGAAACTGGCCAGGGCCATCAACCCCAAGATCAAGATGATCATCAAGTACCCCAACTGGTACGAGCACTTCCAGGGCCTGGGGTATGACCTGGAAGAACAGGCCCAGTGGTTCGACGGCATCTACACCGGCACCGAGACTCGCGACCCCTTCGTGACCGACCAGTTGCTTCAGCAGTACGAGAGCTACGAAATCCTACGCTACTTCAACAACGTCCGTCCCGACGGCAATCGCGGAGGCAATCTGGGTGGCAATCTGGGCGGATGGATAGACACCTTCAGCCTCCGCTACGTGGATCGCTACCCCGAGCAATTGTGGGACACCCTTTTCGCCAAGGCCCCCGAGATCACGCTGTTCAGCTGGTACCCGATGGCGGCTTTGGAAACCATCGACCCCGGCGACCGGGACGCGTGGAAGAAGAAGCCCACCAGCTTCAACTGGGACGAAATGGCGAAGTCGTACCAGCCGCCGAAAGGTGAGAGCGCGGCCCCCAACTGGGGCCGCGTGGCGGGCTGGTCGCTGGAACAGGTCGACCGGTGCCTGGGCAAGCTGGGCAACCCCATCGGCGTGAAGAGCTACAAGCCCTTCCAATCCACCGGCGAGGACTACATTCACAATTACCTGGGCAACATCGGCGTTCCCATCGAGTTGACGCCGCAATTCCCCACCGACGCCGACATCGTTCTGCTTAGCGAGAGCGCCAAGTTCGACCGCGACATCGTGGCCAAGATGAAGAAGCACCTTGCCTCAGGTAAGAACGTCATGGTGACGTCGGGACTGCTCCGGGCCCTGCAGGACAAGGGAATCAAGGATATCGCCGAGGCAGAGGACACGGGCCGGACGGTGCTCATCCACGACTTCATCGGCGGCTTCGGCGCGGGCAAGGGCGCCAGCCTCAACGACCCCAAGCAAGACAGCCCGGCCGTGCTCTTCCCGGAGATACGATTCTTCACCAACGATATGTGGCCGGTCGTGCGCGGGGTGGCGGCCGCCAGGGGATTCCCCATCGTGCTGATGAACCACTACGCCAAGGGGATCTTCTACGTCCTCACCATACCGGAGAACATCTCGGACCTGTACAATCTCCCTCGCGGCGTGACCAGCGCCATCAAGGCCCACCTGCAGCGAGACTTCCCGGTGCGCATGGACTCGCCAGCCCAGGTGGCGCTTTTCGACTACGACAATGGGGCGTTCGTGGTCGAGTCTTTCCGCCACGACGATTCGGAGGTGACGGTTTCGGTGAAGGGCGATCACGTGAAGCTGAAGAACGCGCTGACCGGACAGGTGCCAAGCGAACTGGCCCCGGTGCCCGACCCGAGGGAGAAGCACTCTTTCCGCGATCTGCCCATGGGCCCGTCCAGAACCAACTTCAAGATCCCCGTCCCTCCGCATTCCTATTTGGTGTTCACGAGCGAAAAGTAGCGTCTGCGTTTCGTTCGACGGTAGCCCGGCGCATGTGCCCCAACTATGGAGGCCGCCGGTTGCGACGTTAGACTCGCGCAAAACTCGCGCATTGCCCCGGGGAGAGCGTCCTGCGCGGTGGCGTCGGGATTGCTGATTCCGGCGCCCAGGGGATCAGAAAGCACTGGCCCTCGTTCGGCCGAGCGACGATACTCCCTTCATGGTGCTTTTCAGGTCTGTGCTGTGGTTGCCTCGATTATTTTCGGCTGTGATTTCGTTGGCGCTGGTGGTTGGCTGCGGAGGGAAAAGCTCTTCCGGGCCGAAGGCGGATGCCGGTCGGGAACAGCCCGACATAGGCGCGTCCCATGACTCGGCTCCCGACAAAAGCCTGGGAATCGATGGGATGGCCGGTGGGGCTGATGCCTCCATCGGTGAAGATGCGGGCGCGCACGGCGCTGCCGACGTGGGCATGGATGTCGCTGGCAACGCGAGCGCAGACGTCGCTGCTGACTCGGGTGCGGACGTCGCTGGCAACGCGAGCGCAGACGTCGCTGCTGACTCGGGTGCGGACGTCGCTGGCAACGCGAGCGCGGACCTCGCTGCTGACTCGGGTGCGGACATCGCGGGCGGAGGGTTCGGAGAAGACGCCGGCGATGGCGACGCTGTCGGAGGGTTCGGAGAAGACGCCGGCGATGGCGGCGATGGCGGCGAGGCATGTTCGCCAGCGCCCACGTTACCCCTGTTCGCCGGGACGCCCACGCTTCAGTTCGTGGTGGGCGCGCAAGTTTCCACCTTGGCCGGCAGCGACGTCAGCGGCGGCCTCGACGGGCAGGGAGCGGCCGCGCGCTTCAATAATCCGGTCAGCATCGCCGTCGGGTTGACGGGTGACCTGTTCGTCGCCGACTACGACAGTGGTCTTCTGCGCCGGGTGACCGAGACCGGCGCTGTGACCACGGCGGCCAACCTCGCCGGCCTGCAGCCTTTCGGGCTAGTCGCCACCAGGACCGGGCAATTGTTCGTCGACACGGACCACGATCCCAACGGGGCGAAGAGCGCCACTACCGGGACCATCTGGTCCGTCGACCCCAGCACCGGTCAGAAGGTCCCGCTTAGGGCCGACATAGGAAGTCCGCGTGGGGTGGCCCAGCTCGCCGATGGTCGGCTGGTCCTTGGGGACTTCCGGAACCATGTCGTGCGACTGCTGAATCCAACCGACGCATCCCTCGCGGTGCTGGCGGGGAGCGGCTGCCCCGGCTTCGCCGACGGGCAGGGAGCGCGCGCTGCCTTCAACTCCCCCTACGGTCTGGTGGTTGCGCCGGACGGAAGAATCATCGTCGCGGACTCCGGCAACGGCCGCATCCGCGTGCTGGACCTGAATGGCAACGTCACCACTCTGGCCGGCGGGGACACCCTGGGGACGAATGACGGCCCGGCGTCCAAGGCCTTGTTCTATCGCCCGGTCGACGTGGCCAGCGACATCGCGGGCAATCTCTACATCAGCGACAATGGGGCACACCGGATTCGGCGCATCGACGCCGCCGGCAACGTAATGACCCTGGCCGGAAATGGAACAGCCGGTTTCGCGGATGGCAGTGGTGCCAGCGCCGAATTCTACGGCCAGGAAGGGCTCGACGTCCTGTCCGATGGCAGTGCAGTGTTCGTCGCTGACGGAAACTCGGGTGATGGCGGGCCCTACAACCGCATCCGCAGGGTGGACATTCCGGCAGCAATTCGCTGACACGTCCGCTGGACTGCCACGCAAGCGGCTTCGGACACCGTGACAACCTGGCGAAGGACAGGTATCGTGCGGGTCGAAAAGGAGAGGAACTCGCATGGCAATCCTTGGCCTGGTTGACTGGATTACGGTCGGCATCTACTTCCTTCTGATCGGGGGCATTTCCGTCTGGTCGATTAGGAGGAAAAAGGACTCACCCTCCGACTACTTCCTGGCCAACAGAAATCTGGGCTGGTTTGTCATCGGGGCTTCCATCCTCGCCTCGAATGTGGGTTCCGAACACATCGTCGGGTTGGCCGGCACCGGCGCGAAGTCCGGCCTGGCCATGGGGCACTACGAGCTGCATTCCTGGATCGTGCTCACGCTGGGATGGGTATTCGTTCCCTTCTATATGCGCAGCAGGGTTTTCACCATGCCGGAATTCCTGGAGCGCAGATACAACAATAAGACGCGTTGGCTGCTCTCTATCGTGCAACTGCTCAGTTACGTTATCGCCAAAGCATCCGTGACAATCTATGCCGGTGCAGTCGTGTTCAACTCCTTTCTAGGGGTCGACTTCTGGACCGGGGCAATTGTGCTAATCGCGGTGACGGGGGCCTATACGGTCTTCGGCGGGCTTCACGCAGTCATGTACACCGAGGCACTGCAAGCCATCGTTCTGCTGGGCGGCTCAATCATCCTGACCATATCTGGTTTCATTGAAATCGGCGGCTGGAGCAACCTCGTGCATTCCGTGCCCAAGGATCACCTGAACATGTTCCTGCCACTTTCGAATCCTGACTTCCCGTGGCTGGGGATCCTGTTCGCCTCTCCCATTGTCGGCATCTGGTATTGGTGCACCGATCAGCACATCGTGCAGCGCTGTTTGGCGGCGCGCAACGAGCAGCAGGCTCGGCGGGGAACCATCTTCGCGGCCTACCTCAAGATGCTGCCCTTCTTCGTTTTCCTGATTCCCGGACTGATGGCGTATGCGCTATCCCGCTCGGGCAAGATTCAGCTCCCCCAGTCCGATCAGGCATTCCCAACCTTGGTCAAGACTCTGCTGCCGGTCGGCCTGCGCGGCCTGCTCGCGGGAGGCATCCTGGCCGCCCTCATGAGCTCGCTCGCCTCCGTCTACAACGCTTGCTCGACCCTCTTCACCTTGGACATCTATCAGAAGATCAAGCCGAACACGACGGAGAAGGAGCTGGTCAAGGTCGGGCGCATTGCCACGGCATCGGTGGTTCTTCTGGGAACGCTGTGGATTCCGGTGATGAAGGGGATCTCCGACACCCTCTACCAGTATCTCCAGAGCGTTCAGTCCTATCTGGCCCCGCCCATCGCCGCTGTCTTCCTGCTGGGTGTCTTCGTCCCGCGCATCAACGGCAAGGGGGCACTGACGGCCATGGTGTCAGGTTTCGTGGTCGGCATCCTGCGCATCATTCTCGAGCTCTTCCGGCACTCGTTGAGCGGAGTCCTGTATGCCTTTGCGACGCTCAACTTCCTCTATTTCTGCATCCTGCTGTTCATATTCTCCATTGTCGTGATGATCGTCGTCAGCCTTCTCACTGAAAAGCCGTCCGCGGCCCAACTCAACGGTCTGACCTACGGGACAACTGTGGCAGCAGACAAGGCGCAATCGCGCGCCAGCTGGAACAAACGCGACCTCGTGCTCTCGCTGGCCATCGTCCTCGTCATCGTGCTCATCTTCGCCTACTTCTCGCCGCTCGGGATTGCTGGCTGACACCGGCCAGATTCGGGATCCGGAGTTTCACCACAGAGCGCACAGAGGCCACAGAGGCCGGAAGGAAAGGGTTCCGGATCCGGGTCCGAACCTTTCCTTCCTTCCCATCCGTCTCTGTGATCTCTGTGCTCTCTGTGGTGAAATCCGGGACGGACTCGACGGAGTGCTACTTCGGCTCGCCGACCAAGATCCCGCGGCCACCGGTTCCCACGTAGACCCGGCCGTATACGCGCGGGTCGCCGATGATGACGCCGCAGAAGCCGAACTGGTGCTTATCGTCGTTGATCCTCACCCAGGTAACGCCGGCGTCGTCGGAGCGGTAGAAGCCTGGCTTGTCGTTGACCTTGCCCATGAAATACACAGCCGGGTACTTCTTGCCCTCCGCCGGCTTGCCAAAGCCGATCTGATTGGCCTCGGTCACGCCGTCGATGGCCACGTAGGTCTTTCCCGAATCGGTCGAGTGATTGAGCTCCTTGAAATTGGTGAGCCACACATCGCCCTCGATACCGGGTACGGCCTGCGCCGAAGCCGAATGGAGCTGGTAGTCGGGAAGACTTGGTAGCCCGCCCGGCGACGGGGTGAAGTGGGCTCCGCCGTCCACGCTGGTGTACGCCTGCCCGGCTTTGGCATCGAGCACGTAGAACTTGTTGGGGTTCACACGATCAGCGGCCGGCCGGAGATGGACCGGGGCCCAATCAGGATCCGGCTCTGCCGACTCGGAAAGCCCCTCTGCGCGGGCCCAGGTCGCGCCCCGGTCCTTTGAATAGGAGACGGGTCCGTCCTTGGGCGCCCACAGCAAAGCCGAGCCATCCGCGGAGGCGACGATCGATCCCGCGCCCTTGCCCTTGGGCATGGATGCGAATGGCGCCCAGCTCTTGCCGCCGTCGAGGGAGTAGGCTCCCCATTGCCCCTTGTCGTGCCAACCGGCCCGCACGACGATCTCGGGCTTGCCCCAGGCAACATCGATGCTGGTGGCCGAGCCGCACAGCGGATTGTCGAACATCCCGTCGGCCGAGGGCGCATTCAGATCGTCGTGGCGGAATCCGCACAGATCGCCCACGGCACTGAGCAAGGGAGGCCCAGCGGGTGGGCTGACCAGGCCCGAGACAACGGTTTCTTCGAGCCCGCGGTCGATGAACGTCCAGTGCGTGGGCTGGTCCGAATCCGAAGCGGTCGCGTCCTCGGTGCCCCAGATCCCTTGCCCCGTCACATACATGACCCGGCCCGGATTGAAGGGATCGATATCGATGTCACCCATCCAGCCCCTTCCAATCGGGTCATTGGGTTTGTGCCAGTAGAGGTACTTCGCACCGGCGTCGTCGCGCACGACCTTGGTAAAGAGGGGCTTCCAGGTCTTGCCACCGTCCGTGGTCCGGTAGACCTCGTCGCCGTGGGTCCAGCGGTCGATGGTGCTGACCATGACGGTCCCGGGGTGCGCGGCGTCCACCGACAGGCCGCCGTAGCCGAAGCCATCATCCTTTTTCGGGGCGGCGGGCGTGATGTTGGTGAACTTCTCCGACTTGGGCTCGTACTTCCAGACCGCGCCCTCCGTCGCGTTGTTCGGGCCCGTGACATTTCCGTAGCTGATGTACATGACGCCGGTCGAGTCGAACTCGGCGTGGCTGGCCATCACGCCCATAGGCTGCTTGGGCACCAGCTTCCACGTCTCGCCAGCGTCGGTGCTGCGATACAGGCTGCCGTCCTTGTTGGCGACGCAGGCGTAGATGATGGGCGTGGGCTTGCCCTTGGCTCCGCTCGATTTGTCGTAAAAGACGATGGGGATGCCGGTTCCGTTGCCACTGTCAGAGGCCGAAAAGCTGCCAACTTTGTCCCAGCTTGCGCCCGAGTCCGTGCTCTTCCACAACCCGTTCTTGCGCGACCCGAAGTAGAGAACACTGGTCAGATTGGGATCGATGGCGAGCCGTTCGCCGTTCGATCGGCCATCCTCGTTGCCGCCCATCTTGATGGGCATGTCGGTCTTCTGCCAGGTGTTGCCGCGATCGTTCGAGCGCAGGATGTAGCCGTTGCCCGCCCACGATCCGGTGTAGGTTCCTGCGGCCAGGTAGACCTTGCTGGCGTCGACCGGATCGGCCGCGAGGCTTTCGATGCCGGAATTCGCGTCGCGCCCGAATTCGTCGGTGATGGCAGTCCAGCTTTTTTCCGCCTGGTTCCAGCGGTACGCGCCACCCACGTCGGTGCGGGCGTAGATAAGATCCTTTTCGACGGGGCTGAAGATGATGCCGCTGACGAATCCGCCGCCGAGGATGACGACGTTCTTCCAATTGTACGTCGCGCTCCCGCCGCTCTGGGCCGATTGGGCTGCCGGGGTGGCCGCGAGGGCCGTGCCTGGCACCTGCGCGCCCGGTCTCTCAGCGCAAGAGCAAATCTTGCAACCGTGCTGCGCCAATGCCGACAAGATCACTGCCAACGACATCGCCCAGGAAGTTTTGGCCATTTTCCTTGCTCCTTCTCCTATCTAAGTTTCCCTATCGCGGGTCACCGTAGAGGATCCCTCTGCCGCCTGTGCCGAGATAGACACGGCCGTACTGGCGCTGGTCGCCGGTCAAGCAGTGCAGCCACCCGAACTGATGCTGCGGATCATCGATGCGCTGCCAGGTAACCCCGACATCGTCGGAGCGATATG
>Ga0224523_1000454_pt1 | contig 21693 bp, 18 predicted proteins | sample CFST50metaG_FD_182732 | JGI IMG/M metagenome (GOLD analysis project Ga0224523, IMG submission 182732) | Peat soil microbial communities from Stordalen Mire, Sweden - C.F.S.T50 | ecosystem: Environmental > Terrestrial > Soil > Wetlands > Peat | place: Sweden: Norrbotten County, Stordalen Mire...
ATTGAATCATAATAATAACCTGCAAATCTGTTGATGATACGTAAAGGAAAAAAGGCTTTAAAAATAAATTTGATCTCCTTGGGTTGTTCCAAAAATCTGGTTGATTCTGAAGTGCTGATGGGACAACTGCGGGCTGCAAATATAGAGGTGTTGTATGAACAACCTTTTGATAAAGCCGAAACCATTGTCATTAATACTTGTGGATTTATCCAGGATGCGAAACAGGAATCGATTGATACTATCCTGAGGGCGGTAGATGCCAAAGATGATGGGTATGTCAAAAAGATCTACGTCATGGGATGTCTGTCGGAACGCTATAAGGAAGATCTGAAAACAGAGATTCCGGAAGTAGATGGTTTCTTTGGGGTGAAAGATTTACCTCTTATACTTCGGACTCTGGGTGTTGAATACAATAAGGAATTATTGGGAGAGAGGATGATCACTACGCCTTCGCATTCGGCTTACCTGAAGATTGCTGAGGGTTGTGACCGGAAGTGTTCTTTTTGTGCCATACCGCTTATCAGAGGTGAAAACATTTCGCGTCCGATTGAAGAGCTGGTTGCAGAAGCTGCCTATCTTGCTTCGATAGGGGTAAAAGAGCTCAACCTGATTGCTCAGGATCTTACTTACTATGGCCTCGATCTCTATCATGAAAGAAAACTGGCTGAGTTAATGCAAAGGCTTTCTAAGGTAGACGGCATTGAATGGATCAGGCTGCATTACACTTATCCTGCAGGGTTTCCATTGGAAATACTGGACGTAATGCGTGACAATCCCAAGATCTGTAAATATATTGACATTCCGTTCCAGCATATTAACAATGATTTGCTCAAATCTATGCGAAGGAATATCACCGGGGAAGAGACCATTGAACTAATGGAGCAGCTCAGGAGCAGGGTGCCGGGATTGGCTTTAAGGACGGCTTTTATTGTAGGTTACCCTGGAGAAACGGCGGAGGCTTTTGAAGAATTGAAACAGTTTATCACAATGGCCAGATTTGACAGGGCTGGGGTGTTTACCTATTCTCAGGAAGAGGGAACCAAGGCTGCTGAACTGAATGATAATGTACCGGAAGAGGTGAAGCTACAACGTGCCGATGAACTGATGGTGATGCAGGAGAAGATTTCTGCCGAACTGAATCTGGCTAAAGTAGGAAAAAAATATAACGTATTGTTCGATAGGGTAGAAGGGGATTATTTTGTAGGCAGAACAGAGATAGACTCACCTGAAATAGATAATGAAGTGTTGGTGTTGACAACAGAAAAAGGAATAAAAGTTGGAGAGTTTGCAACAATTTTAATAACTTCGTCAGAAAGTTTTGATCTATTTGGAATACCTGTAACTGAAAACTAACTATTAAATTGAATGGAGATATGAAAATAATTTGTGTTCTTGTTCTTTTTTGCCTGATGTGTTTTGGCATATCGGCTCAGACCTTTCAGATTATCAATGGCGACACTGTCAACAGAGTGGATGTTTCCGGCCGGAAACAGGGCAGATGGATAGTTCCCGGACAGTTTGAATCAAGGGGATTGTTTAAAAATGGTGAGAAAGAAGGACAGTGGTTGACCTATTTTGCAGGGAATTACCTGAGAATTGTAGAGAACTATGAAAAGGGTAAATTGTCCGGAGCAGCACTGGAACTGGATCGTTGGGGAAGACTCATTTCTGAGGTCTATTACACCAATGGCATCCTGAATGGTACCTTCAAGACCTTCACTTCGGATGGGTTCTTTAAATCGTATGCAGAGTATAAAAACGGGATGCTGAATGGCGTCAAACGCACTTATTACGAGGAGACCCCCGATAAAATAATGGAAGAGGCCAATTATACGAATAATCAGAAGAATGGCGCCTCGAGATGGTTTACGCAGGAAGGTAGGCTAGTGGCTGAATACAGTTATGTCAAGGGTATGCTGGATGGCGATGTCAAGACTTTTTATCCCAGTGGGAAGCTGATGTTGACAGAGCATTATGTTAAAAACCTTCACCAGGGTGAGTCTATAGAATATTTTGAAAACGGTAAAGTAAAGACTCAAGGTACCTATAAAGACGATCTGAAAGATGGTGATTGGGTGGTTTATGATGAGAATCAGGCAATTGTTTCAAAAGATAAATACAAAGCAGGTGCAGTGCTGAAAAAATAATCTTTTAATGAATAAGAAGATACTCAATCCGTTTCGTCATTATGAAGAATACAATTGCTTTGGATGCTCACCCAAAAATCCTATTGGTTTGCATATGGAGTTTATTGAAGAGGGCGATGAACTGATCTCTACATGGGATCCGGCTCCCAACTTCCAGGGATGGTATAATGTATTGCATGGAGGCATTCAGTCTACGCTGATGGATGAAATTGCCAGTTGGATTGTTTTTGTCAAGCTGAAGACCAGTGGCGTGACTTCGCAACTGGAGGTGAAATATAAAAAGGCTGTTCCTTCAAACATGGGGGCTATCACCATCAGAGCACGACTGACAGAGATGAAAAGAAATATTGCCATCGTAGATGTGAAGCTTTTCGGGCCGGACAATGAACTGTGTACCGTAGCCACGGTTAAGTATTTTACTTTTCCTCAGGAAGTGGCGAAAGAAAAACTCTGGTATCCGGAACCGGAGCTAATGAAAGAGAACGACCTGACAATCGATAAAGATCATAATTGCTCTTCGAGTGCCTCGAAGAAATGAGGCCAGTCTATATCAGCATTTCCTGTTCCTGTTCTTACAATGATGATATGCTTTTGAGGGTCAACGAAAATATATTGACCCAGAATGCCATAAGCAAAGAAACTTCCCTTCTTTGTGACCCTCCAATGATAGGTATAAGGATATCCCCGTGAGTCTAATGAGTTGTTTACGATAGCGGTGCTATGTTGCACCCATGCTGCGGGAACGACTTGTACGCCATTCCAGTTACCCTTGTTCAGATAGAGACGGCCAAAACGTGCAAAGTCAAGTGCGCGTGCATTGATACAACAGAAAGCTTTGACGGTTTGATTTCTATGGCTGTCCACACTCCAGCTGGCAGGAAATTCCATACCAAGAGGTTTCCAAATCTTTTCTTCAAGATATGCTGAAAGTGTTTTACCTGTAGCACGTTCGAGCGCAATGCCAAGTAATAATGTATTCACGCTCTGGTATTCATACTTAAGGTCGGGAGGCGATTGAACCTTAAGCTTCAGGATATATTTTTTAAGATTGAGCCCATAATAATATTTTGCCATGTCGGCAAAGGGACTGCTATATCCTTCGTTGAATTTAATGCCTGAACGCATATTGAGCAGGTGTTCAAGGGTGATTTTTTCAAAGCCGGGATTGTTTTTCAATTCAGGGATGAAATCAGTAATCGGCTGATGTACATTCTTGATATAGGATTCGGAAATGGCAATACCTACCAGGGCCGAGACAAAGGATTTGGCAACGGAAAAAGAGGGTAGGATAGAGGCTGAATCGTAACGATGAAAGTAATTTTGATAAAGAATACTGTCATTCCTGATGACCAGGAACGACAGCGTTTTTTCTTTGGAGAGTAATAGATCAAAAGTTCTGTAATTCTTCTTATTAAAGCTCTTGGGTATTTCAGGATCTAATTGCCTGATAGCCTCTTTGAACATGAAAGGGATAGCAGGCTTATCGATTTTCTGATTAGGGAATTTCTTATAATCGTGCATGTCTGCAAAATTGTAATAGAAAAACCGAGCCACATGACAGGAAGAGAGTGTTACCAATAGCAACACCCACAGAAAAAATCCTTTTGAACGCATAGTATTAGGCTATCGAAAAACGATATATCGTTGTTGAGTTAAATTGCTCTCCCGGTCTTAGGACCGTAGAGGGAAACTGAGGTTGGTTTGGTGAATCAGGAAAATGTTGTGTCTCCAAAGCGAAACCATCATAATGATGATGAACGCCGTGTTTACCCGTTACTCCTTCAACCCAATATGCAGTATAGAGTTGTACACCGGGTTGATCGGTAATCACTTCTAAAAGTCGTCCACTTTGGGCATGATATACTGAAGCAACATTTTTTAACTTGCCTTCATTTTTCAATACAAAGTTATGATCGTACCCAGTCTTCATTAGAGGTATTCTTTCGCCAAATAAAGTTGGTTTCCTGAAGTCGATAAGGGTGTTGTCAACTGTCTGCAGATTGCCCAGTGGGATCAGATCTTCGTTGTTAATAGTATAGAAGTCGCTGTCAACAGTCAAAGTCTGATCAAATATATTACCATTGCCGGCCAGGTTAAAATAACTGTGATTGGTGAGGTTCAGATGAGTGGCCTTGTCTGTTGTGGCATGGTAGACAATCTTTAACTCGTTCTGATTGTTGAGGCTATAGGTCACTTTGACATCCAGGTTGCCGGGATAACCTTCTTCCCCATCTTTGCTTTTATATTTAAGATCTACACTTAACAGATCTTCTGTGACATGAGATTCACCATTCCATAGCTGGATATGAAAACCGTAGGGGCCTCCGTGAAGAGAGTTTGGACCATTGTTGATCGGTAAATGGTAGGTAGTCCCATCGAGGGAAAATGTACCTTTGTCTATCCGGTTGGCATAACGACCACATACGACACCAAAGAAAGGAGCATTATCCAGATATTCACCGGGTGTATTATAGCCCAGTACAACATCTGTCGTTTTTCCAACTTTATCAGGTACAAATATATGGGTGATTGCTGCGCCAAGGTTTTGAATACCCACAGACATTCCTTTATCGTTTGTCAGTGTATATTGCATGACTTTTAAGCCATTTTTCATTTCAATTTCTTTTTCCTGAATCTTCATAATAAGGTATAATTTGAAGTTTATTGTTAATATGCAAAATTGAGAAATAATCAAGTCACTTTGTTCTTTCAGGAGAGAATAATTAAAATAAATTTACTGAGAATATTTGCTTGCCGCTTTAAAATCGGAAAAGAGGAAGAATGTGGAGTGCAAAAACAAAAAATTAATATTTAATAAAAAATAATTGAGTCGATGAATTAAAAAAAAAGTTGCATATTTGTATGAGTGAAAAGTAAAAGCTGTTTTTTAAATTTAACAATAAAGTTCAGCCAACCTCTGTTCTTGAAAATTCATTATTATGGTATCGGATATATATAATTTCAAAGGGAAAAAAATTCTTATTGCAGAAGATGAAGAAACAAATTATTTTTATCTGGAAACTGTTTTAAAGAGAACCGGTGCTACTTTGTTTCGTGCTAAGAATGGCAATGAGGCTGTTCGGATATGTGAAGATCAAAAAGACATGAATTTAGTGTTGATGGATATCAAAATGCCTGACCTCAATGGTCTGGATGCCACACGGCAGATCAGGAAATTTAATGCCAATTTACCTATTATAGCTCAAACAGCATATGCCCTGGTGGGTGAAAAGAACAAGTGTCTTGATGCCGGATGTAATGATTATATCTCAAAACCAATCAACAGGGAATCGTTAATGAAAATGATATCTTCGTTTGTTGGCTAAATCAATTTTTATTTGAATCCAGATATAGGATAACATATATTTTACTTAATGAAACAGAAAGACCTGCATAGCAGGTTTTTCTGTTTACAGATGATGGTAGTCGTCGATATATCCTGTTAAGGTATCGTTGATATTGCAAATCAGGTCTCCGATCTTCTCACTTCGAAACACAAAATCATTGAAAAAATTGCCATTCAGATGCATGTAATCTCCTTTATTCAGGTTGTCAATATTCTTAAGCCGCAGGTGATCTCTCATTTCGTTAATTTGTTTTTCGATAAGGAGTGGCTTTTCGGTGTCAGCCTTCAGGTATTCTTTCCTTAGATTTTCGAGCAGCACAATAAAAGCATGACTCAGAAGCCTGAACATCTGATTCAGATCATCGCGCATATCCTGATTAAACCATACTTTTTGCTGATTCTTGACATCAATACTTCGGGCCAGTCCCATACATTCATCGGCTATGCTTTCCAGATCATCGGCTATCTTTTGCATAATTCTTACAGAGAGAGATGTACGGTCACTTAGTTCATGTTCAGAAAGCCGGGTGATGAAATTTGTAATCTCAACTTCGAATTTATCAGCAAGGTCTTCGGTCTTCTTGATGGTTTCAAAGAGTTGATCGTATTGCGATTGATCTTTTTCTTTGAGCAATATGGGCAAAGAGGAGATCATAAACTGCACATTGGTTGCAAATAAGACTATTTCCTTGTGTGCCTGCAAAGCGCTTAACTCGGAAGTAGAGTGAATAGGTGCATCGATAAAGGTAAAAGTATGTTGCAGCTTTTCTTCTTTTTTTAAGGGTATTATCCGTTCGAGCAATCTGGTAATCGATGGAACAAAGCCAATCAGGATAAATGTCGTGAAGAGATTGAATCCGCTGTGTACCAATGATAACCCCAAAGGAATGGCTGACAACTGGACGAAAGAAGAGGCGCCTTGAAGCGCAATGACAATCTGGTCAATAACAGAGAGAAAGGGGCGGAAAAGAATCAATACCCAAATAGCACCAAAGACATTGAACAACAGATGGAACATAGCGGCACGTTTGGCTGCTGCATTGGCAATGAGTGAGGCCAATAAAGCGGTGTATGTAGTGCCGATGTTAGCGCCAATAACCATGGCAGCAGCCAGATCAAAACGAAGCCAACCACTCTGGCATAGGACAAAAACAAAGGCGATAAAGGCACTCGATGACTGAACGATCATTGTTAAGATGATACCGGTCACCACAAAGAGCAGGACAGAAGCAATACCCAGATGAGTATATTCTTTCATCCACAACATCAGATCAACGTTGTGATGTAGATCAGGCACTGCATTTCTTAAAAATGAAAGGGAGAAAAAAAGAAGGGCTATCCCGATAATAATTTCACCAAAGGCGTTGTAGTTACGCTTGCGGATGAACATGAATGGCAATGCGAGTGCTATCAATGGCAGAATCAATCTGTCGACATTAACGCCAAAACCAACAAACGAGATGATCACTGACTTTACAGTTGTCCCAATATTAGCCCCCATGATGAGTCCTAGCGACTCATATAGTGATAACATGCCGGCATTGACAAGGCTCACTACAACGACAACCGTAGCTGAAGAGAACTGAACTACCGATGTAATACCTAAACCTGTCAAAACGCCCTTAACAGGGTTTCCTGATAAAGCCGAGATGGTCCGTCGCATTCCACTTCCGGTCACTTTTTGAAGCGCCTCGCTCATCAATTTCATCCCGAAAAGGAAAAGCGTCAGGCTACCTATAACTGAAAAAACAGATTCTAAAATAATAAGCCAATGCATAACTATTGAATAATTGAAACCACTGTCCCGTAAAGACTGGCCGCAAAGTTAACATTCCTTTTAAAAATCTATACTTTAAAAATAAATGAATTATAAATCATTTGATTACTTTTGTATGAGTTAACAATTAATTTACTTTGTTAACATTAACTTAACATACATGCTTTTTGCTTTCGTTTATTTGACATAAATTTGCTGCGAGTTTATTACAGCATATCCATTTTAAAGAAATAATTAAATAAAAAATATGAAACTGGACAAAATTTTTCAGATTCTAGTGCCAAAAGACAAGAAATTCTATCCTCTTTTTAAAGAAGCTTCAACAAACGTAGTAGCTGCAGCTGTATTATTAACTGAAATGGTCCGAAATGTCCATAATAGTGAAAGAGCAGAATATGTTTCAAAAATAAAGGAAAAAGAACATTTGGGTGACAATTACACCAAAACATTGTTAAAGGAGTTAAACAAAACTTTTATCACTCCTTTTGACCGGGAAGACATCCTTGAATTAGCCAATCGTCTCGACGGTGTTGTTGATCTGATTAATACTACTGCCAAGCGGATTGTGCTTTACAATCTGACTGAGATACCTTTAGAGTTTATTGAAATGGCCGATTTAATTCTTACTTGTGCCAAAGAAATTGATTCGATCTTTAATGGTCTCAAAGATGTCCATTCATTATTACAATACAAAGATTCCTGCCGATTAATTCATGACATTGAGAGCCAGTCTGACGATATTAACCATGAGTACCTGGCAAAAATATTCCAGGAAGAGACCAACGGTATTGAACTGATTAAAAAGAAAGACATTCTTACTTCTCTCGAAAAAGCGATTGATCGCTGCGAAGATGTAGCCGATGTAATTCAGACTATCATCATTAAGAATGCTTAATCTTAGCGGTATCAATCAATCTTTTAACATATTATGTTAACACTTGTACTAATTTGCATTTTCATAGCGTTGGCTTTCGACTTTTTAAATGGTATGAATGATGCTGGAAATTCGATAGCTACAGTGGTAGCTACCGGAGTTTTAAAACCTAAAACCGCTGTAGTCTGGGCTGCGTTTTTTAATTTTGTCGCTATCATGATTTTCGGTGTCAAAGTTGCAACAACCATTGGTAAAGGGATTGTTGTAGCCGAGTTGGCTCATCCTGATGCGTATTTTATATTGGCTGCTCTTCTTGCTGCAATTTCATGGGTTTATTTCTGCGGTAAAAACGGTTTACCCAATAGCGTTTCTCATGCACTCATTGGTGGTCTCATCGGTCCTGCATTGGTAAATGCCGGTATATCAGGCATCCATCTTTGGGGTGTAGGTAAGATTGTTATTTTTATTGTTCTGGCACCGGTAATGGGTTTTATTATTGGCTATATTTTTATGATTCTTACTCTTGTTGCTTTTCGGAAAACTACGCAACACAGAGTCGATTCTTTTTTCAGGATATTTCAGTTAGCTTCATCGGCAGCATTCAGCATGGGACATGGAGGAAATGACGCCCAAAAGACAATGGGTGTTATCATGATATTGATCTTATTTATCAAAGGCAACCTGATTCAGATGGGTGTTCCTTCATGGTTATATACAGGGTATTATGCTCCGGATTCTATCCCTCTTTGGGTGATGTTGGCAGCGCAGTCGGCCATTGCCCTTGGAACACTGACAGGAGCATGGAAGATCATCCGTACACTGGGTGTTAAATTGACACATCTGAAACCTGTTGGAGGCTTTTGTGCCGAGACAGCAGGAGCAGTAACCCTGTTTACGGTTACCGCACTGGGTATTCCTGTGAGCACAACGCATACGATAACCGGTGCCATTATGGGTGTTGGTGTTACAAAACGTGTTTCTGCTGTGAAATGGGGAATAGCAGGAAATATCATTACTGCCTGGATTTTAACGATACCGATCGCCATAGCTATATCTGCATCTCTTTACTGGGTTATTTTAAAGATGATTGTGTTATTCCATTTGCCAATCGTATAAAACACACGGAATTAAAATAAAAAAGCTCCTGAAATATTTCAGGAGCTTTTTTTATTGTTAAGTATTCAATTATTAGACTTTTGGTTCTAAGGAAGTTGGTTCAGGAGCAACAACCTCATTGGTCGGTGGTGCAGGATTGAACTTGATGACGATTGCATTTGTCTCGGGATCAAGATCAACCACGATACCATCACCATCATGAAGCTTTGACTTGATGATCTCCTCAGCCAGGGTATCTTCGACATATTTCTGGATGGCACGTTTGAGGGGTCGTGCTCCATACTGTTCGTCCCAACCTTTTTCGATAATGAAGTCTTTGGCCGCAGTGGTAACCACCATCTCATATCCCAGTGAATGAACACGTTTGTAAAGATGTGAGAGTTCGATATCGATGATACTGTGAATATCTTCACGTTTCAATGAATTAAAGATCACCACATCATCAATACGATTCAGGAACTCGGGGGCAAAAGATTTCTTCAATGAACTCTCGATGACAGATTGGGTATAGGTATCGGTCATTCCTTTCTTTGCAGTAGTAGAAAAACCTACTCCCTGACCAAAATCTTTCAACTGACGAGAGCCAATATTTGAAGTCATAATGATGATTGTATTTTTGAAATCAACTTTACGGCCGAGGCTGTCAGTAAGTATACCATCATCGAGTACCTGCAGGAGGATATGGAATATATCGGGATGAGCCTTTTCAATTTCATCGAGCAGAATAATAGAGTAGGGCTTCCGGCGTACTTTTTCGGTAAGCTGTCCGCCTTCTTCATAACCGACGTATCCCGGAGGTGCTCCAATAAGCCGTGAGGCTGCAAATTTCTCCATGTATTCGCTCATGTCGATACGTATCAAAGCATCTTCAGAATCGAAAAGATATTTTGCAAGTACCTTGGCCATGTGCGTCTTACCAACACCGGTAGGACCGAGGAAGATAAATGAACCTATTGGTTTGTTTGGGTCTTTCAATCCGGCACGGTTACGACGGATAGAACGGGTTACTTTATTAATAGCATCTTTCTGTCCAATGACAGAAGTTTCAAGTTCTATTTCCATGTTGATCAACCGATCACCCTCATTTTGGGCGATACGTTGAACCGGGACACCTGTCATCATGGCAACTACTTCGGCAACATTCTCAGCAGAGACCACCTCGCGGTTGATTCTTGAGTCGTCTTCCCATTTTTTCTTCTCCAGTTCGAGTTGCAGCTGGTGTTTACGCTCTTCATCACGGAAACGGGCAGCCTCTTCGAACTTCTGAATGCTGATGGCCTTGGTTTTCTTTTGTTTTACATCTTCGATTTTAACTTCGAGATCAAGGATGACCTGGGGCACATTCAGATTCTTGATGTGTACACGGGCTCCGGCTTCATCGAGGGCATCGATGGCTTTATCAGGAAGAAAACGATCGGTAATGTATCGTGAGGTCAGGTTAACACATGCTTCTATCGCTTCGGGTGTATAATTCACCAGATGATGATCTTCATATTTAGCCTTGATATTGTTGAGTATCTCCACAGTCTCTTCCATGCTTGTGGCATCGACCATTATCTTTTGAAATCTGCGTTCGAGGGCGCCGTCTTTCTCGATGTATTGACGATACTCATCGAGGGTCGTTGCTCCGATACATTGTATCTCTCCACGTGCCAGCGCAGGTTTGAACATGTTTGAAGCATCCAGTGTACCTGACGCATTACCGGCACCTACAATCGTATGGATCTCATCAATAAAGAGTATGATATCACGATTCTTCTCCAGTTCGTTCAGGACCGCCTTCATCCGCTCTTCAAATTGTCCACGGTATTTTGTGCCTGCTACCAGTGAGGCCAGGTCGAGGGTAAATACCCGTTTATTGAATAAAGCCCGTGACACCTTACGTTGAATGATACGTAATGCAAGTCCTTCTGCTATAGCAGATTTACCTACACCAGGCTCACCAATAAGGATGGGGTTATTCTTCTTGCGTCGGCTGAGGATCTGAGCGATACGCTCGAGCTCTTTTTCTCTGCCAACAATAGGATCCAGTCTGCCTTCTTCGGCAGCACGTGTCAGGTCACGACCAAAATTATCGAGAACAGGAGTCCTTGATTTTGAGTCTGACATTTTCTTCATGCTACTTGAAAAGCTGCGACTTTCATCCATCTCTTCGTCGCCACTGTCCCCACCAGGGAATTCGTTGGAAGGGGGAAAGTTGGGTTTGTTATCTTCGTCGCTTGAATGCATAGTTTTGACTTCTTCTTTTACAGATTCATAGTCAATGCCATACTTATTCAAGGTTTTGGTTACCAGATTATCTTCGTCTTTTAACATAGCTAAGAGTAGGTGTTCAGTGCCAATAATTTCACTACTAAATAATTTTGCTTCGAGGTATGTCAGTTTAAGCGCTCTTTCGGCTTGCTTGACTAGAGGTATATTATCAGATGATTTAACTTTGCCGGTAGCTGTAGAACTATTATTAATAGACTGCTCTATAGTTCGCCGTACAACCTGAAGATCCACACCCAAAAGATTCAGGATGCGAACAGCCATTCCTTCGCCTTCTCTGATGATTCCAAGCAGCAAATGTTCGATGCCGATATAATCATTGCCAAGACGGAGTGCTTCTTCCCGACTGTATGTTAACACATCTCTAACCCGTTGTGAAAACTTTGCTTCCATGTAATAAGGAATAAGGTAAATAATGAGGAAACAATTTCCTTTGTTTCACTTGTTATCGTTTTTCTTAGCCATTTAACAAAATTCAGACCAAGAATGTTTGGCAGGACTTTGATTTGACGCTGATAAACTTAAGACATATCAAATATACGCCCTTAAAAACGAATTTTGATGTAAATTATGGTATATTTTTAAACATACTTTTGTTAGTAATTATGATATATTAGAGCATGAATAATTGGATAAAAATCTGTAAATTTGCTGCTTGTGCCGGAATCGACACTAAATTGCTAAGAATCCTATAATTGAGCTAATAAAATGTTAGAAGGCGAAAAAATTATTCAGGTTAATATTGAAAATCAGATGAAATCGGCTTACATCGATTATTCGATGTCGGTCATTGTGTCACGTGCGCTGCCAGATGTACGTGATGGTTTGAAACCAGTTCACAGAAGAGTCCTTTACGGTATGTTGGATCTGGGGATATTGTCAAACAGAGGATACAAGAAGTCTGCACGTATTGTTGGAGAGGTGCTTGGTAAATATCACCCACACGGAGATACTTCCGTTTATGATGCAATGGTGCGTATGGCCCAGGAATGGTCTTTGCGTTATCCTTTGATCGATGGTCAGGGAAACTTTGGTTCTATAGACGGAGATAGTCCTGCTGCAATGCGTTATACGGAAGCAAGACTACGGAAGTTGGCAGAAGAAATGTTAGCCGATATCAATAAGAATACGGTTGACTTTCAACTCAACTTCGATGATTCACTGCAGGAACCTACAGTATTACCTTCAAAAATACCCAATCTGCTGATTAATGGTGCTTCGGGAATTGCCGTGGGGATGGCTACCAATATGCCACCTCATAATCTCAAAGAAGTTTGCGATGGAATCAATGCCTATATTGACAATAAAGATATCACAGTTTCTGAATTGATGGAGTTCATCAAGGCTCCGGATTTCCCTACAGGTGCTATGATCTATGGTTATGACGGTGTCCGCGAGGCTTTTGAAACAGGACGTGGCAGAATCATGATGCGCGCCGAGAGTACGATTGAAGTTGATGAACATGATCGTGAGACGATTATTGTATCTTCTATCCCTTATCAGGTCAACAAAGCTGAAATGATCAAGAAGATAGCCGATCTGATCAACGATAAGAAGCTGGAAGGCATTTCAGACCTGCGTGATGAGTCGGACAGAACCGGTTTAAGGATCGTTTTTGAGATTAAACGTGATGCAGTGGCAAACGTGGTGCTCAATAAACTTTATCTGATGACGGCACTGCAGACCTCCTTCAGTGTCAATAATATTGCATTGGTAAAGGGTCGTCCGATGATGTTGAATCTTCGTGATATGATCGGCCATTTTGTCAATCACAGGCATGAAGTCATCGTCAGAAGAACAAAATTCGAACTACAGGAAGCTGAAAAACGTGCACATGTACTGGAAGGTCTGCTTATTGCACTCGATCATCTGGATGAAGTCATTGCTTTGATCCGTGCATCACAGACACCCAACGAGGCACGTATCGGCCTGATGGAACGCTTTGATCTCTCTGAAATTCAATCAAGAGCGATCCTTGATATGCGTCTGCAGACACTGACAGGATTGCAACGCGACCGTTTAAGAGATGAATACAATGAATTGTTGAAGTTGATCGATTCACTGAAACTCATCCTGTCTGATGAATCGGTCCGAATGGGCATCATCAAACAGGAGACCACCGAGATCAAGGAGAAATATGGTGATGCACGCAGAACACACATTATCTATTCAGCTAAAGATTTCAAGATCGAAGATACCATCGCCGATGAGGGCGTCGTGATTACCATCTCTCACATGGGATATATCAAACGTACCGTGCTCACAGAATACCGGAAACAGAGCAGGGGAGGGCGTGGAATGAAAGGATCAGAGGTGAGGGATGAAGACTTCCTGGAACACCTCTATGTGGCCACCATGCATAATTACCTATTGATTTTCACTGAAAAGGGGAAATGTTTCTGGATGAGGGTATATGAAATTCCGGAAGGGAGTAAGAATTCCAAGGGTCGTGCCATCCAGAACCTGCTGAATATCGAATCTGACGATAAGATCAGAGCGGTAATCAACGTAAAAGACCTGAAGGATACAGAGTACATTCAAAATAATTTTATTATTTTGTGTACTAGTAAGGGTACTATCAAGAAGACTTCACTCGAAGCCTATTCCAGGCCACGTCAAAATGGCATCAACGCGATAACTATCCGTGAAGACGATCATTTGTTGGAAGCTAAAATGACAAACGACAGTAGTGAAGTGATCATGGCACTAAAGTCGGGGAGGGCTATTCGTTTTAACGAGAGCACTGTTCGTCCGATGGGTCGTAATGCTACCGGTGTTCGTGGCGTCAGGCTTGCCAGTGATGATGACGAAGTGGTTGGAATGATTTGTCTGGAAAACGATCAGTACGAAATATTGGTGGTTTCGGAAAATGGTTATGGAAAACGCTCAGCATTAGAAGATTACCGTGTGACCAACCGTGGTGGTAAGGGCGTGAAAACCATGAATATCACTGAAAAAACAGGTAACCTGATCGCTATCAAGAATGTGACCGATAAGGATGACCTGATGATCATCAATAAATCGGGAGTACTTATTCGTCTGGGCGTTGCTGAATTGCGTATTGTGGGTCGTGCTACACAGGGTGTTCGATTGATCAATATCCGTGAGGGTGATGCTATTGCTGCCGTTACAAAGGTAGAGGTGGAGGAAGAAATCCTTGATGAAAATAATGAAACTTCTGACTTAGAATCCGAAAACTTTAATAACTTTGAGTCTTCTGACACAAATATTGAATTAAATAATGATTCAATTGAAAATGAAAGCACAGAAAACTTGGAAGAATAATTAAAATCTGTAAATTTGCTTATTATTAATCACCAATTGGAGAAAATTAACATGAAAAAATTATCATTAATACTGGTTGTACTTCTCTTTGCAACTATGTCGTTTGCGCAAAAAGCAGTACTTAGAGACGCATCTTCAAGTTTATCGAAGGGTAAACTTGATAAGGCCAAAGAATCTATTGAATTGGCTATCAAAGATCCAACTACTGCAAACGACCCCAAAGCATGGCTTACCAGGACGAATATCTATCTGGATATCTATAGTAGTCCCTTACCCATGTACAAAGCTCTGTCACCTAATGCTTTAGATATTGCAAGAGAGTCTCTTGCAAAAGTTAAGGAGTTAGATACAAAGAATGAACTGAAGGAAGATGTAGCCAAAGCTAAAGCAAATCTTGTTTCGGAACTCTATAATTATGGAGCTGCATTTTACACAGCTAAGAATTACACAGAAGCTGCTAAAGCTTTTGATGAAACTTATAATGTGAATAAAGAATTGGGCAAGGTGGATACCGCATCCCTTTTCAATGCAGGGCTTTCTTCAGAATTGGGTAAGGACGAAACCAATGCCATCAAATATTATTCGATGCTGGTTGACCTGAAATACCCTCAGGCTCCTGTTTACTCCAGTCTGGCGGTTATGCTGATCAACAAGGGAAAATTTGATGAAGCTAAGGTAGTTATCGAAAAAGGAAAAGCTCAGTTTCCTGACAACTTTGACATGCTCATCGCTGAGACCAATGTCTTTCTGAAAACAGGTCAAACTGAAAAAGCCCTAAATGCTCTGGAATCAGCTTTGAAGAAGGATACTACCAACCAAACGATCTATTTTGCCGTTGGAGCAAACTATAATATCCTGGGCAATGATTTGACAAAACCTGCTGATTTCCGTGCAGCTTGTTATCAGAAAGCTGAACGTTCTTATCTGAAAGCGTTAAGCATCAAACCTGATTATTTTGATGCCGCTTATAATTTAGGTGCACTATATGTTAACAAAGCTTCGGCAATCATAGAAGAAGCCAACAAACTTCCTTTGAATGAAACTGCTAAATACGACAAGCTGAAAGGGGATGCCGATGTATTTTTGAAACAGGCTATTCCTTATCTTGAAAAAGCTCACAAACTGGAAGCAAAAGATATGAGTAGTATGTCTGCATTAAAAGAAATTTATACACGTCTGCAAATGGTAGATCAGCTTAAAGCGATCAATGCCGATATTCAAGCCGCTAAATAAATTCCCGATAGAACTAAAAATAAAGAAAGGGAGCAGAAGTTCCCTTTTTTTATTTAAATACTAGTTAACATAATGTAAATTATGTGCGCATTGGGTCTATTATCTTCAAGTGGTACCAATATGTCCAATCCTGGAAATCACTTATAAAATGTTAATGTTTTTCAAAACAATAACCTCCTGAGAATCGCGTAGAATATTGTTTTCCGAACAGATTACTTGTTTGGGTAATTCTCGGGCTTCAATGCTGAAGATGTCCATTTACTTAAAAAACCATAGACTTTCTGCTCATCATAATAAATATTCGAATTATTTTTAGGAGCCTCTAAGAGTCCGCTATCCTGAGTATGCAAGCGACGGCCCTTGGCATCGAGTATCACTAAAACCGGAAATCCAAATCTTTGAGGAAATTCTAATTTTTTCAATAATTCCACGTTTTTATTTTCTGGGCTATAATTGATATGGACTAAAATATAATCAGCGGTTAACAAAGAATCGATTTTTGAAATTGTGTGTTCAAAAGCATTCAGTCTTACACACCAAACGCACCAGTTACCACCAATTTGTAAAATGACATGTTTTCCTTCTTTTGTTGCTTTAGTCAGAGCTTCGTTAACCTGTTTTTCCGCATTGGCCGTAGGATCATAAATTTTAACTGTCTCCTGTGAGTATGAAGTTAATGGTAAGGCTGCTGTTAAGACCAGCATGATCAGATAGATTACTTTCATATTTTTTAAATTAATTTGTGCGAAATTACTTTATTTTTAATGTAATTCTTCTTGCATTGAAATAATTCATAACTTCATAAAAGAAACACCATAAACAAATTGATTGTTGTTGTTCTTAAAATTAATTCTTATGTCTCACTAAATGAATTATATAATATGAATTTACACAAAAATAATCAACTCGAAGATTTATTTATTCATGATGATCCTACTTTAAAACCTTTTGCTTCGATAATCAGGGCAAGAAAAGACCGATATTATAAAGCTTTAGATGAGATTAATTCGGAATACGGATCATTATCCTCCTTTGCCCAATTACATAACTATCTTGGTTTTCATTATGATAAACAACATGTTGGATGGGTATACCGGGAATGGGCTCCCGCTGCAAAAGGACTTTATCTAACCGGTGACTTCAATGGTTGGAACCGTAGATCTCATCCTTTGAGGATTAATGCAAAAGGATATTGGGAAATATTTCTAAGTGATCAGAATTATGCCTCAACATTTACGGATGGTTCTAAATTAAAGGTCACTGTCATTACTAATAATGGTGAATTTGACAGGATTCCTTTGTTTATCCGTAGGGTAGTCCAGGATGAAAAAAATAAAGACTTTAGTGGTCAGTTGTGGTCCGAGAAACCATTTGACTGGGGAAAAGATGCAAGCTTTAGCCCCCCTACTCCACTGCTCATCTATGAAGCACATGTCGGAATGGCTCAGGAACAGCCTGGTACAGGTTCATATGTTGATTTTACAAAGAATGTATTGCCCAGAATTAAAGCAGATGGTTATACTGCAGTTCAATTAATGGCCATCCAGGAACATCCTTATTATGGATCTTTTGGGTATCATGTTTCAAACTTTTTTGCTGCATCTTCACGCTTTGGTACTCCTGAAGAATTAAAACAACTGATTAAGACCGCTCACGAACTTGGTATTACCGTCATAATGGATATTGTTCATTCTCACTCTGTGAAGAATATAAATGAAGGGATCAATTGTTTTGATGGTACCGTTGAACAGTTTTTTAATGAAGGCGACAGGGGTAATCATCCTTACTGGGATTCAAAATTATTTAATTATGGAAAGCTTACAGTACAACGCTTTCTGCTTTCCAATATCCGGTACTGGCTTGAAGAATTTCATTTTGATGGCTTCCGGTTCGACGGTGTAGGTTCGATGCTTTACAAACACCATGCCTATACTGAGTTTGACAACATAGATAAATATTTCGATTTTGGTGTTGATGATGAATCACTTGTATATCTTCAATTAGCTAACACTCTGGCTCATGAGATGAAAGCAACTACCCTTACAATTGCCGAAGATGTAAGTGGAATGCCAGGATTGACAAGTACACCTGAAGAAGGTGGACTAGGGTTTGATTACAGGTTAGGAATGGGGATCCCCGATTTCTGGATCAAGCTGTTGAAAGAATATAAAGATGAAGAGTGGAACATGCAATACATTTGGAATACCTTGAATCAACGCATCCCAGGGGTACCGACTATTGCTTATGCCGAATCACATGACCAGGCATTGGTTGGTGACAAGACTTTGGCCTTCAGGTTGATGGATAAGTCTATGTATACCAAAATGTTGAAAGATGATCATGATCTTGTGGTAGATCGGGGTATATCACTTCATAAAATGCTTAGATTGTTGACACTGGCAGTTGGAGGAACGGCATATCTCAACTTCATGGGTAACGAATTTGGTCATCCTGAATGGATCGATTTTCCGAGGATTGGCAATAACTGGAGTTATCAGCATGCCCGCAGACAGTGGTCCTTGTCTGATAACCCTGCTTTGAAATATGAGTTCTTGCTTCGTTTTGATAATTCAATGATACAACTTTGTAAAGAAAATCATCTGTTTGATCAGGAATTTCCAAAGCTATTAAATATTGACGAATTGAATAAGACGCTTATATTTGAACGTGAAAATCTGGTCTTTGTCTTTAATTTTCATACATCAGCCAGTATTCCGAATTACGAATTTCCTGTATCAAAAATGGGTGATTACCGGATTATCCTCAACAGCGATAATCCCTTTTATGGTGGTTTTAATAGGATTGATTCCACTGTGAAATACTTCACTCATTATTCTGTTGATAGAGACCTTTATATGCTTTCTATCTACAACATCAACCGTACTGTATTGGTATTTAAAAAAAATTAAAAGCTAACTGGGGTATTGATAATCACCCTTGAAAACCGATTTAGCGCTTTCTTGTAATATAAGCAGCTTAACATCAGCAGGAATCAACTTTAGAAGATTGATACAAAATGCTGAGAATATTTTTATAAAACTCAGGGAAGACTGGGGTAATATCGCTCCCTCCCTCGTAACTGCACCATATCTGCACCGTATTTCCTTCGTGTTTCCTTCGTTCTATAGATACTGTGGTAAGACGAAGGAAACACCAAGATATCACGGAACAAATACCTTAGTGAGGAGAGTATTCCGGGAATTGTGTATACTTTTTGTCAGAATAATCTACTGAAATCCTTACTGTTGATTGTCTTTTATCATCGTCAGCACCATCTTAAACCGTTCTGTGGCGGTAACGGCATGTGGATTATTGGCAGGCATGATGATGTTTTGTCCGGCAGTTAGTTTATAGGAAACTGCATTTATCCTTACCTCAGCTTCGCCGTCGATGACGGAGATCACAGCATCAAATGGTGCGGTGTGTTCGCTGAGTCGTTGTCCCTTGTCAAAAGAAAAAAGGGTGATGTTACCACTTTTGCGTTGAATGATCTGTCGACTCACGATGCTTCCATCTGCATAATCGATCAAATCTGAATAGCAAAATATCTCTGAATGATTAAATTCGTTGGCCATAACTGCGTTAATTTTGATTAGGTATTCACGTATTTCAAACTGAATGTCTATCAAAGATACGATTAAAAGTGTCAATTTATAACAATTCTAAATAATTTATTTGTACTTTTGTACAAAATAATTGAACAATGAGATACCTGAATAGCTTTTGTTGTTGTACTAATGAATTCCCTATGAAGGAACCGCTTTAGGTATTGCACGCTATTCAAGATAACGCATTACATATACAGGCCCCTTCATTTGATGAAGAGGCTTTTTTTATTCCTAAAAATGATATACAATGACGGAGTTAACCAAAAAATCAAAAATGATTTGTTCGGAGATACGCAACTCCCCGGGTCTGTTTGCAACAAAAGTGTACAATTATCTTTTTATCGAAGAACCTGATTCTTTTGCTATTACGGATGTGTATATTTCCAGATTAGCAGAATTACTCGATGCTTTGCCTGCCGCAAGCACTCTTTTGATGGATACGCTCCCTGGAAAGTTTGCTCTTAAGATCGGCGAGATAAAGAAGAGTCTGAACTTTGATCTTGAGGCTTTTGTCTCCTCTGATCCGGCAGCCAATTCAAAAGAGGAGATCATGTTGGCCTATCCTGGTTTCTTTGCATTGGCCTTACACCGTATGGCCCATTTCTTTTATCAGGAGGGTACGCCGTTGTTTTCCAGACTTATCTCAGAATATGCGCATCGTCTGACTGGGATTGATATTCATCCTGGAGCCGCGATTGACACTGGATTCTTTATCGACCATGGCACAGGCATCGTAATTGGTGAGACTGCTGTTGTTGGCAGAAATGTTAAGATCTTTCAGGGAGTAACCCTGGGTGCATTGAGCGTGGATAAATGGCGAAAAGGGACCAAACGGCATCCTACCGTTGAAGATAACGTGGTTTTATATGCCGGATGTACCATATTGGGAGGAAATACCGTGATCGGGCACAATAGTGTCATCGGGGGGAATGTATGGCTTACACAAAGCGTGATCCCCTACTCTACGGTTGTTAATCTAAGTAAAGTATCCATTGTCCAACGTCAATTTGATGAAAACTATTTTGATTTTGTAATCTAATAGTCAGAGAAATAAAGTTAATTAATAATAAATAAAACAACAAAAATGAAAGCAAACAACATTCTAGAAACAATCGGGAATACCCCGCATGTAAAAGTTAACAGACTGTTCAGGTCAGATATTGAAGTATGGATAAAACTGGAATCATTCAATCCGGGTGGAAGTATCAAGGATCGTATTGGTTTGGCAATGATAGAAGCTGCAGAAGCAGAAGGAATATTGAAAGCCGGAACTGTCATTGTTGAACCGACCTCGGGTAACACGGGTATAGGTCTGGCGCTGGTTGCCGCTGTCAAGGGCTATAAGTTAATTCTTGTCATGCCCGAGAGCATGTCACTGGAACGCAGAAGGATTCTAAAGGTATATGGCGCTGAACTGGAGTTGACACCAAGAGAAAAAGGGATGAAGGGAGCCATCCAAAGGGCTACAGAGCTCACAGCATCATTGCCATCGGCCTGGATGCCTTCGCAGTTTAATAACCCGGCTAATGTGAGAATTCATGCAAAAACGACTGCTGAAGAGATACTGAGGGATTTTCCGGAAGGTATTGATTATCTGATAACCGGTGTCGGGACAGGTGGTCATATTACAGGAGTAGCAAAACGATTAAAGAAAGCATTTCCAAAACTGAAAGTCATTGCCGTTGAACCTGAATTGTCACCCGTATTAAGTGGTGGAAACCCTGGTCCACACCCTATTCAGGGATTGGGTGCCGGATTTGTACCCGCTATCTATGATCCCTCTTTGATTGATGAAATAATCACTATTGGCAAAGATGAGGCCTTTAGCTTTGCCAGGAAAGCTGCTGTCGAAGAGGGCATCTTTGTAGGTATCTCTTCGGGTGGAGCCCTTGCAGCGGTCAATAAAAAATCTGCATCCATCAAAGCAGGAAGTCGTGTCCTGACTTTTGGATATGATACAGGAGAACGATACTTATCTGTAGAAGACTTATTTTAAGTATGTTACTATTTTAAAACCCGGATCAATCTTCCGGGTT
>Ga0224523_1000455_pt1 | contig 21687 bp, 16 predicted proteins | sample CFST50metaG_FD_182732 | JGI IMG/M metagenome (GOLD analysis project Ga0224523, IMG submission 182732) | Peat soil microbial communities from Stordalen Mire, Sweden - C.F.S.T50 | ecosystem: Environmental > Terrestrial > Soil > Wetlands > Peat | place: Sweden: Norrbotten County, Stordalen Mire...
CGGCCGGCTGCGTTGCTCCTCGGTTACATACGTCAAGTATGCGCCCTCGTCGCGCCTTGCCGTCCGGGCGCCTCGTCCACCGAAACATGACCGCTCTTCTGACCGGCGGCACTAGCCGTCAAGCCAGCCGAGGTTTACGGACAAACGGACGGCGTGCTCAGTTGACTCCGGATGCTCGAGATCGTCGATCCCCAAGTGTTGACGGGGTTGTACTGTGCGATCGACACGACACCGTCCGCGATGCGGGCGTTGATGTTCGCCACCACATCCCAGGCGGCGTCATGCCCCGCGGAACCGCCGTTCGCTCCGTAGCCCGTGTCGGCCAGGATCGGCTTGCCGGTCACCTGATGCACACCGGCCCAGGTCATGGCGTTGTTGGACCGGATTTTCGTGTTGTTGGCAGCAGTGCCCCCGCCCGAGGTGTTGATGAAGGTGAACAGGCCCATGTTAAAATTGGTGTACCAGGCCGAGCCGTTGTTGGGAATCCACGGTGAGATATCCATGGAGAAGACGGCGTTTGGCAACGAACTCTTCAGGGCGTTCACCAGGGCTGTCATGTTGGTCCCTGCCTGTGCCGGCGTCCAAGCCTGGGTCTGACCACCGGCGTAGTACTGGTACCAATCTGGCTCCATCTCGAAAATGATGGGCTTTCCGCCCAGGCAGCCCGCAAAACCCGTTGAATTGCTCGTGTACTGGGAAAGGATCGTTGCCCAGTCTTGCGTGATGTACTGAGCGCCGTAGTTGCATAGGTTGCCGCCGGCGCAGCCGCTCACGTTGCAGTCGCACAGCTTGTTCTGGCCCTTCACGTAATTGGCAGCAATGTAGGTGACATCCACTGGCACCAGACCCGCAAGAGCGCCACCTGAATTCGCTTCATCGCACACGTACTTCTGGTTGAAAGTGCCCATCATCCACCCGGGTGTGAAGTAGTCCAATTGGGAGATCATCGATGCGCCCGCGTTCTTTGCCTGTGAATCAATGGTGCCGAAGTGGAATCGGCATTGGCTGAAGACCTTGCCCGCGGGTGGCGTGCCGGTGCTTCCGCCGGTCGCGCTTCCGCCGGTTGAGCTGCCGCCGGTTGAACTTCCGCCGGTGGCCTTTCCGCCGGTCGCGCTTCCACCGGCTGCACTCCCGCCAGACGCCTTGCCGCCACTTCCGCCCGCAGCCGTGCCCCCTACCGGCCCGGCGTCGCGATTGCCACTCGAGCCGCCCAAAGCGGAGCCACCGCTGCCCGCCACGCCCGCGTCGCGCGATCCTGCGACGGGGCTGGTCGTGGATGAGCTTGTGGCGCCACCACCTCCGTTAGATGCGGTGGTATTTGGGCTTGTCGAGCCGCCAGTGCTCGGTGGCTGTGTGGATCCGCCGGTGCTCGGTGGTTGCGTGGATCCGCCGGTGCTGGGTGGTTGCGTGGATCCGCCGGTGCTGGGTGGCTGCGTGGATCCGCCTACGCTGCTGCTCTGAGCGCTTTCGCCGCCGGACGCGCCAGCGATTCCCTGTGAACCGCCGCCACTCGTGTTTCCTGCCACAGCGGTTGTGCCGGCAGCGGGATTGCCGCCTGTCAATTCGCCATCACTGTTGGAAGGCGCACATCCCGCGGCGGCCAGACAAAGCAACGTCTTCCACAGGCATATACGCGAGCTTCGGTGGTGCATCTATCGATCTCCTTGTTCGGCGGCGGACAGCCCACGTGAGATGGGCAAACTTCTACTGTGGCAGTTGCACCGCGGCGGGTTTTCGGCTCAGGCAGCTCGCCGCCCTGCAGGGAAATCTACCAGCGGCCCGACTTGCGTGCCTCGGCTTTGGGCATGCCCTTCAAAGCCTGCAGGTTCTTCTGGACTTCGTCGTCGGGCAGCACGTAGTCGGTGAGTTTGCCTGACAAGTACGCGTCGTAGCCAGCCAGATCCATCAGTCCGTGGCCGCTGTAGTTAAAGAGGATGACTTTCTGCTCACCACTTTCGCGGCACTTGTTGGCTTCGTCGATCACGGCGGCAATGGCGTGGCTGGTCTCGGGCGCGCAGATGGTGCCCTCGGTCTTGGCCCAGATCATGGCTGACTCGTAGCACTTGAGCTGGGAGACGGCGCGGGGCTTGAATAGTCCTTCGACAATGCCCTGGCACACCAGAGGCGCCATGCCGTGATAGCGCAGCCCGCCCGCATGGATGGGCTTGGGAATGAACGTGTGCCCGAGCGAGTGCATGGGCAGAAGCGGCGTCATGCACGCTACGTCGCCGTGGTCGTACACAAACTGACCCTTTGTCATCTTGGGGCAGGCCGCAGGCTCGACCGGGATGATGGTCATCTGCGCGCCGTTGATCATGTCTTGCGCGAAGGGGAACGCCAGGCCGGCGAAATTGCTGCCGCCGCCTGCGCAGCCGATGACGATGTCGGGCAGCTTCTCGCCCGCCTTCTTGAGCTGGGCCTTGGCTTCCAGACCGATGATGGTTTGGTGCAGAAGCACGTGGTTCAGCACGCTGCCGAGCGAGTATCGCGTCTCGCCCGTGCTGTCGGTCACTGCTGCTTCGATGGCCTCGCTGATGGCGATCCCCAGGCTGCCGGGCGTGTCAGGCATGCTGGCCAGGATGGTCCGACCGGCATTGGTCTGGTTGCTGGGGCTGGCAATGCAGTTTGCCCCCCACACCTGCATCATCAGCTTGCGGAAGGGCTTTTGCTCGAAGCTGATGCGCACCATGAAGACCTTGCATTCCAGGCCAATCAGGCAGCACGCAAAGGCAAGTGCGCTGCCCCATTGCCCGGCGCCAGTCTCGGTGGTCAGCCGCTTGATTCCGAACTGCTTATTGTACCAAGCCTGGGGAACCGCCGTGTTGGGCTTGTGACTGCCTGCCGGGCTAACGCTCTCGTCCTTGTAGTAGATACGCGCCGGCGTCTTCAGGTACTTCTCGAGGTAGACGGCGCGCCGGAGCGGCGCCGGTCGCCAGCGGTAGAGGATGTCGAGAACCTCTGAGGGGATGTCGATCCAGCGCTTGGTGCTGACCTCCTGCTCGATGAGGTTCATGGGGAAGACCGGCGCCAGCATCTCCGGGCTGACCGGCTTCCCGTCGGGCCCGAGGGGCGGCAGCATCGGCGTGGGAAGGTCGGCGGCCAGGTTGTACCACTGTCGCGGGATCTCGCTGTCGTCGAGAAGGATCTTTACGTTTTGCATTTCTTTGCATCCTGTCAGGGGTGAAGCGAAGCGCGACGCCGCAGGAAGCCTGAGGACCGCCGGGCCAAATCGGAGCGCATTCATATCATATTTCCCTGTCAAAACGCGGCCTAGCCGTGCGACGCTCCTCCACTCGCCACCCGCGGTCGCAAGGTGCAGCGCGGCGCGGCAGCGGCACACGTGCAGCACTGCGGTTAGGACGTTTGTGGTCCTGCGTAGGACGACCTGTCACACAGGTAGGCGCAAGAACGACATGCAACGACACCGCCAGGGTTAGCAACTGATGGCACCAGTAGGGAATTTTCGTTTCTCAGGGCAGGTGGTGCAGTTGTTATGTTAGTCGTGGGTTGGTAGGCTGATAGAGTTTTTGCACCCACCCCCAGATGAGGCGCGTCCAATGTCAACAAGTACGATTTTCGCCCGTATCGGTACCTGCGTTCTCAAAAGCCATAGCGCCCTAGTCTTGGCGGGCGCGGTTGTTCTGCTCGCGGGAGCGAGCTGCACCAGCGCGACAGTGTCGTCTCAGCAGAATGGCGGGCAAGGCCAAGGTGGAGGCAACGGTGGTGGGGGTGGTCCTAACGCCGGCAGTGCGGCCTGCATTGTTTGTACTCCCACCGGTGGCAGTACCGGCAGCGGTGGAGCGACTCAGAGCACATTTGTCGCGTCCAAGACCTGCGGCGACGGCGTGCTGGACCAGGGCGAGGACTGCGATGACGGCGTTCTCCCTGCCGCAAAATTGGATCCCAACCATCCCATTGATACCGGCTGCAATGCCCAATGCCTGGTCGAAGCCAACTTTATTTGTCCGACGGCCGGCCAGCCTTGCGTCGATCAAAGGAAGTGTGGCAACAGCGTGCTGACTTCCGACGAGACTTGTGATGACGGCAATACCGTCAGTGGTGATGGCTGCTCGGCAGATTGCAAGTCGATCGATTCCGGGTGGCAGTGTCGCGTGCCTGGAAAGCCATGCACCCCAATTTGTGGCGACAGCAAGCTCGAGGGCGGTGAGATGTGCGACGACGGCAATACCCTCAATGGTGATGGCTGCTCGGTCACTTGCCAGGTGGAGCCTGGCGCTGATTGCCCCACACCAGGTCAGCTGTGCAAAGTGGCGAAGTGCGGGAACGGAATCAAGGAGACAGGCGAATCCTGCGACTGTGGCAACGATCCCAACAGCATACCAACCGGTTGCACTGGCCCGAACGGCCTGTTCAACGGCGACGGCACCGGCTGCTCGAAAACCTGCACCAAGGAACCCATCTGCCGAGGAACGAACGGGACTGGGACGACCCACGAATGCGCGACCAGTTGCGGAAACGGCAACCTCGAAACGGGCGAGGACTGCGACGATGGCAACCTGAAGGACCATGATGGTTGTTCGTCGTCATGCAAAGTCGAAGACGGGTACACCTGCACCGCAAAGCTCAACGCCGACACCCAGCCATGTACGCAGCCTATCTACACCGGCCAATGCCTGGAGTTGCCGGTCAAGTATCGTGACTTCGAGAGCGAGAAGGAAACCAATGGTCACCCGGACTTCTTCTACTACGGCGCGCCTCTGCAAACAGCTAGCGTCGTGAGCATCACAGGTGTGTCAGGCCAGCCCGGCGCACTGTCGTACAGCAAGCGCTACTGCGTGCCCAACTCGGCCGGTCCAGCGCGGCAAAACGATGCGACCGCGCGTTGCTGGGGCATAGCCCAGGCAAACCTGGACAACAACGGACGGCCCGCATTCGATACAACCCGCAACGGCGGGGGCGCGAACGCAACATTGTGCGATTGCCAGTTCACTGACTGGAGCCACGACACCAATGGCGGACACGTGCCTGGCTACACCCAAGCCGCTAACGGCCCAACCAATGGGCTCACATACACTGCGGGAGCAAACGGGCATCCCATGTACAAGGGCCCTGCGCCGGTCGTGACCAGCGGGGACACCTTCGCCCAGTGGTGGCTCGACAGCAAGTACACGAACAACAAACACATTGTCTCCAACCTGGAGCTGGGGCCGGTAGCAGGGGCGACAAACCTCTATCGCTTCTCCAGCCCTCCGCACACTGTGTTCGGCAACTTCTTCCCGCTCGATCCACCGGCCAACAACTTCCCCATCTATTCGCTGACCGGAAGCACAAGCGGCCCAGGCACGGTGACGACCTCGACCACCGGCAACAACGAGCCACTCCTCTGCAACCTGTGGCCCTACTGGTACAGCTCCACTGGATTCGGGGCGGGTGCGGGCTGCAAGGCAGACCAGTATCTTTTCCCGCCCAGCTTCGCGCCTGGCGCTGATGCGGCTGCGTGGTTTGGCGCAAACCCGGGTGGCGCCTGGATCACGGGGATTCAGGGGTGGTACCACGACTCCTGGTTCTCCACCGAAGCGCGCTACCTGTTCGTGTTCAACGGCGCATTCCAACTGCAGTTCTTCGGGGACGACGACACGTTCGTGTTCATCAACGGCGTGGAGGTGATCGACCTTGGCGGCGTCCATCAGCGCCTTCCGGCCAGCGTGAAGGTCGACGCGACCGGGACCGCGACCATCCAGGAGGGCGGCAACGTCTACCTGCCGTGCACGGGGGCCAACTGTCCGGTGATTCCGGCGGGCCTCGCCGTTGGGGACTTGGTGCCCTGTGTCGGAGGCATAGATCCGGTGTCGAAGCAGGCGTTCAACGGTACCTGCGCCGGCGGCACCTGTGACTGCCGCTCGCGCACGGTGGCACTCGGCCTGAAGAACAACAGTACCTACGAGATCGCCGTGTTCCAGCGCGACGGAAACCCCACTGAGTCGAACTTCCAGCTCACGCTAAGCGGGTTCTCCACGAACAAGTCAAACTGTGGACCACGCTGTGGCGACGGGAAGGTGACCGGCGGCGAGGAATGCGACTGCGGCGATGGCAGCGATCCAAACCAGCCGCTTCCCGTGGGCTGCCCGGGGTTGAACAACGACACCCTGTACGGCGGTTGTTCGACGACGTGCAAGTGGGGACCCTTCTGCGGGGATGGCGTCACGCAAGGCCCACCGGATGGTCCCGAGAACTGCGACCAAGGCAGCAAGAATGGCTCGGTTACAGGGGCGGGAGGATGCACGTTCGGATGCAAGAATCCTCATTACTGCGGCGACAAGAACATCGACAGCGATCGAGGCGAGCAATGCGATCTTGGTGGCGACGTTAACGGCGTCTACTATGACGCCAACGGGAACCCATCCGCCGTCCAGACTGACAAGGGTGGGGGGCACATGAAATGCACCTTGGACTGCCAGGTTCCGATCATCAACACGCACTAGCGAATCGCTCGCACCATCGCGCTGGCCAGGGCCAACATCCCTGGCCGCGGTTTCTGACTTGAAACCAGCGCGGTTCACGCATAATAGGAGGTGTGGCGGGGGATAGGCAGAAGAACGAGGCGTCACGCCTGATTGGCTTCGGTGGATGGTTGCGGCAAACCATGCCGCGACGGGATTCTGTGCCTTCAGATTTCGGTCCTGGCTGTCGAGGATATGAGCGATGACAAGGGTACTGTTGGTGGATGACCATGCGGTAGTTCGGCGAGGAGTTCGGGATATCCTTACCGAGGCGCTGGGAAAGGTGGCATTCGGAGAGGCATGCAAGCCCAGCGAAGCCCTGGAGAAGCTGCAGAAGGAAACCTGGGACGTGGTGGTGCTCGACATTTCTCTGCCTGGGCGTGGAGGCGTCGACGCGCTCCGGGACATGAAACGTCTCCGTCCCACGGTGCCGGTCTTGGTGCTGAGCATGCATCCCGAGGAGCACTATGCTTTGCGCGCGCTGCGCGCGGGGGCGGCCGGGTACGTGAACAAGGAGGGCGCAGCCGAGGAGTTGGCCGGGGCGGTACGCAAGGTACTGATGGGCGGCACTCATGTAAGCGCGCGGCTGGCTGAAGCGTTGGCCAAGAGCCTGAGCCATGGCTCGTCACGGCCCGCCCATGAGCGGCTTTCGGATCGTGAGCTTGAAGTCATGCGCGGCATCGCAACCGGCAAGACGGTCAAAGAAATCAGCGCGGGGCTGGCGCTGAGCGAGAAGACCATCAGCACCTATCGCACGCGTCTGCTGGAGAAGATGCAGATGCATTCCAACGCCGAGCTGATTCAGTATGCTCTGCACGAAGGCTTGGTCGCCTAGAGCGCCGAACGGTTTGCCTCCCGTCGTGAAATCGCGGATTTGCGTCGCGTCCCTTCGTTGCTCCTCGGTCAAATACGTCGAGTATTCTCCCTCGTCGCGCCTCGGGCCGCTCGCAACTGCGCAATTTCACTCGGTCCGGCAAACCGTTCGGCGCTCTAGACGCGCGCGTCGGTTTGTCGTGGCGCGCTTGTAGGACATTAGCCGACAGACGAATCGGACATCCCCTGGCAGTGGCGACGCGGCCGCCGTGAGACACTGGAGGCATGGTACTCAGCCCCGGACGGCCCACACGAATCCTACTGGTCGACGATCACCCTGCCGTCAGCCAGCGCATCGGCGAGCTGTTGGCCGGTGCGGTGCCCGGAGCGGAAATGGTTTCGGCGGTGTCCGGGGAAGAGGGCCTGAGCTTGGCGTGGACCCAGTCGTTCGACTTGGTGCTACTTGATCTGCGGCTGCCGGGTCGAAGCGGCATCGAGATCCTCAAGGAGTTGCGGGCTGTCAAGCCCCTTCTGCCGGTCATCATCGTGAGTTCGCTGCCCGATTCTCCCTATGCAACGCTGGCGCGGCGGGCAGGGGCAATAGATTTCGTGACCAAGAGTGCGCTGGTCCAAGACCTGGGGCGTGCTGTAAAGTCTGCTCTCGGGGTCAGCGCGATGACGTAGGTGGGCCGACGATGATCGCGAGAAGCAAGGAACCGATGGTACGAGAAACAAAATCACGACAGCCCCGGCTCGAGTCTTCGCCTCGGCACAAGAGCGCGGATTATAGCTCGACTGACTTGCTGGTGGTGTTGGATGGCGCGGGCAGCATCCGCGAGATCAGTCCATCCGTCACGCACTTGCTGGCCCATCGTCGCGGTCAACTCCTGGGTACCAAGTTCTCGGAGATGCTTCACCCCGATGACGGGGTAGCTGTCCTGTCCCTGCTGGGCGCCATGACAGAAATGGCGGAAGAACCCGTGCAACTCCATCTGCGCTTACGTCGAGTCGATGGCGGCTGGCGAAGCTTCGAAGCGGTGGCCCGAACTGTGTCGGGGCCCAACCACCAGCCCTTGGTCGTGGTGGAGGCCTACGACGTGAGCGCGACTCGGCTGAGTCAGACGGCCGAGCGGCCGGCCGTGCAGCTGGGCGGTCCCCTCGCCGAGAGCGCCGATCGAGGGGGCCACGTCGAGGATGATTCGTCTGACGAGGCCCCGAGCCCCGAGCTGATCGAGCGAGCAGGCGCGCGCGACGAAACCGTCTTGGTGGCGCTTGACGATCCTGAGGTGAGCAGACTGGCGTGCAGGGTCATGCGCCAGCTGGGCTACGCTGTGCTCGAGGCCATGAGCCCAGCCGATGCAGAAGGGTTCGCTCGCGTTCACAAGGGCACCATCCACTTGCTGGTCGCCGACCTGGCCACGCCGCGCGTGCGCGGGCGCGAGTTCGTGCACTCAATGCGGACCATCCGGCCCGGATTGAAGTCGTTGTTCGTTTCGTGTCAGGGCTACGGATCCCTGGCTGAGCGTCGGGTTTTTGAAAGCGGTGCCCGTCTCTTGCACGAACCCTTCACGCCCGAAGAGCTGGCCCACGCAGTCCGCCGCGCGCTTGAGAGTGCGACGGAGCGGTAGCGACAGTCTGGCGGGAAATTTCGGGCGGCCCGACGGACCGGATCGCGGGTCGCGGGAGGTGGCTGGCGTGGGCGTGAGGGTGAGCGTGTTCGTGTGGGGGACGCGGGATGCGGAAGGCGTAGGGCGAGGGCGTGAGAGATCCGCGTCTCGCGAGCCGCTCACGCGGGCCGCTACCGCTACCGCTCACGCGGGCCGCCACCCGTCTGGCCGCGCCCCGGCCTTCCCCATCAAACCGCACACTCCCTCTGCTATGATGGCCCCTTTCGTGCGATCCTATGCGCATCCCTAAACGAAGGAGGCCAATTTGGAACTCAACAAAGACTTCGTCAGGCTCCTGCGAGCGCTCGCCGATGTTGACGCGCGTTATCTACTCGTGGGAGCCCACGCTGTGGATTTCTACGGCCAAGCACGCACCACCCGACACATGGACATCTGGTTGGACGACGGGCCCGACAACCTGGAATGCGTCTACCGGGCGCTGGCTAGCTTCGGTGCGCCCGCTCTGGCGGTCGAACATCTGAGCGCGGCGTCCCCACTTGAGGTGGTGTGGATCGGAGTTCCCCCCGACCGCATCGATCTCGTCAAGGGCATGCGCGGCCTCAACTTCGCCGACGCATGGTTGCGGCGGACGACGACCAAGGTGGACGAAGTCAGCGTGCCCATAATCGGGCGGAATGACCTGATCGCCGCCAAGCGGGCCACGGAACGCGAGAAAGACCTGGCCGACGCAGAGGCGCTGGTGGCGCAGCGTCCGGGATAGCGAGAATCCCATCGAAGCCTGTTGATCGGGCCCTCCGGCGGGTCTACTCTGCCGGCGTTGTGTCGCCCCATCGTTTGCCGGCGCTGGCCGTCCCCGCCACCCGATTTCTGGACGGATTCAACCGGCCTCCCCGCGCGCCCCATCCCGGCGCTGTCCGGTCCGCGAGGTCAGAGTGCGCGAGCGGTGTAGGCTGAAGCCTTCTTCTGAGGAGATTGTCATCATGCCCACTTTCATCGAACAAATTCACGCCAAGGCCAAGACCAGTCCCCGCAAGATCGTTTTGCAAGAAGGCGAAGACGTTCGCATCATCGAGGCTGCGGCGCTGGCCACCAAGCAGGGCATCGCGGAGATCACCCTTCTGGGTGCGCCCGACAAGATCAGGGCGACGGCCGCGTCGGCATCCTTGTCGCTCGACAAGATCAACATCGTAGACATGACCAAGCCGCCGAATTTCGACGACTACGCCAACACCTACTTCGAGCTACGCAAGGCCAAGGGCCTCACCATTGATCAGGCGGTCGCGCAGATGAAGGACCCGCTGTGGTATGGCGCCATGATGGTGCGCAAGGGCCTGGTGGACAGCTTCGTGGGCGGCGCGCTCTACACCACCGGCGACGTGTGCCGCGCCGGCATCCAGATCATCGGCATGCAGCCGGGCCTCAAGACCTTGTCCAGCTTCTTTGCCATGGTGGTGCCCGACAAGTCCTTTGGCAAAGACGGCATCGTCTTCTTCGCCGACTGCGCGGTGGTGCCCGCTCCCGACGTGAACCAGCTGGCCGACATCGCCATAGCCACCGCTGACAGCTATGCCAGCCTGACCGGTGACACCCCACGCGTCGCCATGCTGTCGTTCTCCACCAAGGGCAGCGCCAAGCATGCCGACATCGACAAGGTAGTCGCCGCCACCGCCGCCGCGAAAGCGAAGCGGCCCGGGTTGATCGTCGACGGTGAACTGCAGGGCGACGCCGCGCTCATTCCGGCCATCGGCGAACGCAAGGCCAAAGGCTCGCCCGTGGCCGGCAAGGCCAACGTGCTCATCTTCCCGGACCTGGATGCGGGCAACATCAGCTACAAGCTGGTCGAGCGGCTGGGCAAGGCGGAGGCCGTGGGTCCCATCCTGCAGGGCATGGCCAAGCCGTCGTCCGATCTCTCGCGCGGCTGCAAAGCTGCCGATGTGCTCAACGTGATCGCGATCAATGTCGTGCGTGTGCAATTCGCGCAGAAGCAGTAGTTCTTGGAGTTGAAGTCATGAAGGTTCTGGTCATCAATTGCGGCAGTTCGTCGCTGAAGTTCAAGCTGTACGATCTCCCGGCGGCCGATACCGCCACGCTGATGGCCGAGGGCCTGGTCGAGGAAATCGGGCGCGAAAAATCCAAGTTCAGTTATCGCGACAGCCGCTCGCCTGACAAGATCGTCGGCGACGTGGTGGCCAAGGACCACACCCAGGCGGTGGCAGCCATGAAAGACATGCTGCTCGATGCCGAACACGGTCTCTTCAAAGAGAAGATTGAAGTGGACGCTTGCGGCCACCGGGTCGTGCACGGACGCGAGCTGTTCTCGAACTCAGCCCTGGTCACGCCGACAGTGCGTGGGGCCATTGAAGCGTGCATCGGCATTGCCCCCTTGCACAACCCGCCCAACCTGGCTGGCATCGCGGCCTGCGAGAAGATCTTCCCCGGTCTGCCCCAGGTCGCTGTGTTCGACACCGCTTTCCACCAGACCATGCCGCCGCATGTGTACACCTATGGCTTGCCCAAGGACCAGCTCGACCGCAACCACGTGCGCAAGTACGGCTTCCACGGCACGTCTCACGAATATGTAGCTCGCCGCTGTGCCGAGCTGATGAAGAAGGACTTCGCCAAACTCAAGATCATCACCTGCCACCTGGGCAACGGGTCCAGCATCACTGCGGTCAAGGACGGCCAGTCCTACGACACGTCGATGGGACTGACGCCACTCGAGGGCCTGCTGATGGGCTCGCGCACCGGCGACATGGACCCCGCCGCGGTCCTCTACATCATGGACAAGGACAAACTCTCTCCCCAGGAAATGAACACGCTGCTCAACAGCAAGAGCGGCGTCAGGGGCGTGTCTGGCATCAGCAACGATATGCGTCAGGTGATCGCCAAGGCCAAGGAGGGCGACGCGCGCGCCCAGCTCGCGCTCGACATGTTCGACTACCGCTTGCTCAAGTACATCGGCTCGTACGTGGCGGCCATGGCCGGCTGCGACGCCATTGTGTTTACCGGCGGCATCGGCGAGAACGATCTCGCCATGCGGGCGCGCGTACTGGAACCACTGCGTTTCATGGGCGTCGATATCGATCCGGAACGCAACAGCTCGCCCGCCAAGGAGAAGGCCATCACGCGCGACGGCTCGCGCATCTGCGCGTGGGTGATTCCCACCAACGAGGAGCTGATGATCGCTCAGAAGACCAAGGCCATCGTCGAGCAGGAGCGCAGCTCGGTCAGATAACCGGGACGGAGACGGGGACGGAGTCGGAGTCGGGGACGGGGACAGAGTCGGAGACAGGGACGGAGTCGTAGACGGAGACGGGGCGGTGGAGCCCCTTCGGGATGGGGCCTAGCGTTTTGGGTGGGTGAGACGCCAAAGGATGGCGACGACCCGGTCGAGAAGTGCGTGGGCGGGGGCGGCCTGAGGCTGGGCGATGTAGCCCCAATTGGCGGCGAGGGCCAAGGCGGTGCGTACCTCTGCGGCGCTGCCTGCGGCCACGCGGTACAGGTGAAATCGGTCGCGGCCAACGATACACCTGGGCGCCGCCGGTGGCCGCTGGCCGGTAGCCGGAACCGGATCCGACGGCCGGTCCCGGATTCGGACCCGGAGCCGGCTCCCGGCCCCGGAACCGGTAACTGGGACTCCGTCTCCGCCCCCGTCTCCGAATCCTTCACAGGAAGCGCGCGTTGCCGATCGCTACCGCGGCTTGGATGCGTCCGGCCAGCCAAGCCTTGGCGACATCCACAGCCTGTTCAAGGGACTGGCCGCGAGCCAGCCCGACCGCAATGGCTGTGGCGAGCGCACAGCCGGTCCCGCGTGGGCTGCTGCCGGGCAGGCGCGTCCCCTGGTACAGCCGCTCACCTGCCGCTGAACGAAGCACGTCGGTGGCAGGACCGCTCAAGTGGCCTCCCTTGATCAGAACGGCCGGCGAGCCCCGCGCGACGATTTCCTGAGCGGCTTGGCGTGCATGGTCAAGAGTTTCCACCGCCAGGCCGGTGAGCCAGGCAGCCTCGGCCAGGTTGGGAGTCACGAGAGTCGCCCGGCGCAGTAGCGGCAGAAGATTGGCAGGCGCACCCTCGAAAAGAGAGCCACCGGCCGAGGCGCCCAGGACGGGGTCAAAGACAACTGGTCCTGGCCAAGCCTCCAGCGCAGCAGCTATGGCGGCTGCAATGCTGGCGCCCGCTACCATGCCGACTTTCACCGCGGTCCGGCGGAGCGGGCAAGACACCAGCGCCTCGTCGAGGCTGGCTCGTACCATGTCCGGGGAGCGCGGCTCGACTTCCTTGACGCCGTTTTCGTCCTGCCGTGTCCAAGCCGTGCCCACGAGCGTGACCCGGGCACCCAGAGCCCCAGCTGTGAGGAAATCTCGCACCAGACCTGCACCGCCGGTTGGGTCCAATCCGCCCACAGCCACTACCAAGGGCTGCTGGGAATGCCCAGCCCCATCCTCGGCTGCCTTGGGGTGGCCCCCCCGGTTGGGAAATAGTGGCTCTTGCATTTTTTCGGCAGATCCCTTCTAGTCTGCCAACGTTAGAAAGGGGGTGGAATCTGGGCGCCAAAGTGGGCAAAAGGGCGGACGCAACACATTCTGGGGTACAATTGTATTAACCAACGTGGGGGCAGTTCTTCCTCAGCCGATTTCATTCGGCAAGTACACGCTGTTTGAGCGCATCGGGCGCGGCGGTATGGCCGATGTGTTCAAGGCGCGCGTGCAGGGGCCGGCAGGCTTCGAGCGCATCTTTGTCGTCAAGCGCATCCTGCCCCATCTGTCGGATGACCCTGTTTTCACCAAGATGTTCATCGACGAGGCCAAGCTGGCCGCGCGACTGAATCACCCCAACATTGTCCAGGTGTTCGAACTGGGATCGGTGGACAACGAGTACTTCATGTCCATGGAGTACGTGCGTGGCCGCGATCTGGCCGAGACCATGCGCACCCTGTGGGCACGCGTGGGTCCGCCGCGTCCCGAGTTGGTGGCCTATATCGGCCGTGAGATGTGTCGGGCCTTGGCCTATGCTCACGACTTCACCGCCGACGACGGAACCAGGCTGGGAATGATCCACCGGGATATCTCGCCCTCCAACGTCATGCTCTCGAGCGATGGGGCGGTGAAGATCCTGGACTTCGGCATAGCCAAGGCGCTGGGCGGGGACAAGGACGAAAGCACCAAGACCGGGACCCTCAAGGGCAAGTTCGCCTACATGGCGCCCGAGCAGACCGCGAGCAATGAGATCGATCGTCGCATCGACATCTTCGCCACCGGCATCGTGCTGCACGAAATTCTGACCGGTCGTCGGCTATTCAAGGGCGAGAACGATCTTCAGACCATCGAGAAGGTTCGTCAGTGCGACGTACCGCCGCCGTCGCTGCACAACCCGCTGTGTCCGCCGGAGATGGACGACATCGTGTTGCGGGCGCTGGCCAAGAATCCACTCGAGCGCTTCCAGTCTGCCTCGGAAATGGCCGACGCTCTTGACGACATCGTTCACGCGGCCCGTTTCCAGCCCACGCAATTGGCCCAGCTCATGGGTAGCCTGTTTCCCACCGACCCCGGCGCCGAGTCGCGTTCGTCAGGCAGCCAGCGCAGCCAGTCCAGCACCGGTTCGGTGAGTCCCTCGCGTTCCAACACGAGCGCAATGCGACTGAGTGCAGCGGGATCACATTCCAGCCGGGCTCGCCTGAACTCGGCCACCGTGCCGCCGGCGCCACCGGCTGCGACTGGTTCGCTGCCTCGCATGGGGGGGCTGACGCCGGTCGTGCCACCGCCCATTCCCGACATCGATCTTCGGCGCAAGCCGTTGCTGGCACGCAAGACCACTTGGGCGGTGATGGGCGTGGCCTTGCTGGTGGGGGGAGCGTTCTGGGCCGGGTCGCGCGGCTTGCTGCGTCGGCCGTCCGCGCCGGCGCCTGTGGTCATTTCGACCGCCGCCCCGGCGGCGCCCAGTCCCGAGATTCTCGACCTGGCGATTCAGTCGAATCCGTCGGAGGCGGAGGTGTTCGTCGCGGGCGAGAATGAAGCCCTTGGCAAGACGCCGTTTCGCAAGAAGTTCGAGTATCGCGAGGACAAGTCGACGTTCTTGGTGTTCCGCTTGCCCGGGTATCGCGAGCTGACCCACGAAGTGCGACCTGACTGGTCCGGTTTGGTGGTTCTCGATCCGATTCCGGGTCAGCCAGTCGCCGAAGGCGCTCCTTCCACCCCTGCCAAGGCAGGCAAGGGTGGCTCACCGGTTCGCTCCAGTCATCGCAAGATCCGCAAGGAAAACGACCTGTCCGACAAGCAGCGCATGGGCCGCAACTTGGGGCGGGCCGAGAACCCCTTCTGACGTCCTCCTTTCCCGACCGCTCCTTCCTCTGCCATGTTCTCCGGCCGTCGCATCGTCGTCGTGGTGCCCGCCTTCAACGAGGCACAGAAAATTGCGCGCACGGTGCGCTCTGTTCCGGGGTTCGTGGATCACGTGATCGTGGTCGATGACAGCAGCACGGACGGTACCCCGCGCATCGCACGGCGCAGCCAGAGACGCGGCCTGGAGGTGCTGAGCCACCAGCGGAATCGCGGCGTGGGTGCGGCCATTGCCACGGGTTATGCGCGGGCGTGTGCCCTGGGTGCGGACGTGACGGCGGTGATGGCAGGGGACTCGCAGATGGATCCTGCGGACCTAGCCGCGCTGGTGGGTGTGGTGGTGTCCGGCCGCGCTGACTATGCCAAGGGCAACCGCTTTGCTTGGCCGGGTGTGTGCCGGGTGATGCCGCTGCACCGGCTGGTGGGCAACTTCGTACTCTCGCACCTGACCCGGCTGGCCTCGGGCTACACTCACCTTTTCGACTCGCAATGTGGCTACACGGCGGCCAACCGACGGGCGCTGGACGCCATTGCCGCCGGCCCGGTGTTCCCCCGCTACGGGTATCCCAACCATCTGTTGGTCCGCCTGGCTGCGGTGGGTGCGCGCGCTGTCGACGTGCCTGTGCGGCCGGTCTATGGGCCGGCCTGGCGTTCGGGCATCCGCATTTCGCGCGTGCTGGTGCCGCTTGGCCTGCTTCTCGTGCGCGCCTTCTGTGCGCGGCTGCGCCGCAGCTTCGCGCGACGGCTGTGGCGGTCTCAGACCTTGGCCGAGCTGCCTCCCACGTGATTGGCGTCCTCTGCACTTCCTATCCCCGCAGTCCGGATGACCATGCGGGCTCGTTTGTTCGCACGCGCGTGCGCGCGCTCGCGGCCGAGGGACAGACGGTGGAAGTCATCGCAGCGGGCCAGGGGAGCGAGACTAGCCAGGGCACGGTCCGCGTGTTTCGGGTTCCCACGGCGGGCGTGGCGGAGATCTTCTACGCTGGCGGTGCACCCGAGGCATTGGAAGGCGGCGTGCCTGGACGGCGTGCGCGTGCCTGGCTGGAAGCTGTGCATTTCACCGCGGGCATGACGGTGCTGGCCGCACGACGCGCAGCCGGGTGGAGTGCGGTCGAAAGCCACTGGCTGGTCCCTTCGGCCTTTGTGGCCTGCGCGGTGGCACCCCATCTCCACCATCGCGCGCACGCCCATGGTGGCGACGTGTTCCTGCTCGCGCGCGTGCCTGGCGGTGCGAGCCTGGCCCGCCTCCTCTGTCGTAGCGGGGCTGAACTGGTGTTCGCCAGTGCGGACCTACGCGACCGCTTCGCGCGTCTGTGTGGCGACGCGCCCGAGGCCCTCGGCGCGCGTACCTGCGTGCAGCCTGCGCCATGCGATTCGTCGCTTTTTCGGCTGCGGCCTGTGGTCGAGCGCCACGGCCTGCGGAGTCGTTTGGGACTGGAGAGGTTCACGGTCCTCGCAGCGGGACGGCTGGTCCCCATCAAGGGCTACGATGTGCTGGTGCACGCGGTGGGGCATCTGCCTGCGAGAGAGCGGCCGACTTTGGTGATCGCTGGCAGCGGCCCTGAGGAGCCCAGGCTGCGGAGGTTGGCTGCGGCCTGCGCGGTGGACCTTCGCTTGCCCGGCCTGGTCAGTGCCGCGACCCTGGCCGAGTGGATGGCCGCCACTGACCTCTTCGTTCATCCCTGTCGCTCATTATCCAACGGCCGCAGCGAGGGCGCGCCGGTTGTGGTACGCGAGGCGCTGGCCGCTGGCTTGCCTGTGATTGCGTCGGCGCTAGGTGGGCTGCTTGAGCTAGCCGGCCACGAGCGCCTCACCCTGGTCGTGCCCGAGAATCCATCAGCGCTGGCCGCAAAGATTGCGGCGGCCAAGACGTAGGCCGCGGACTGCCACAGCCAAGCGCGTCATCGAAAAGCACCACTCGGCAGCCATGGGTGTCACATAGGTACACGGATTTCCTGAGCTGCGATCCCCTAACACCGCAACTGATGAATCAACCGCGGCACATGAAGACAGGGGCTGGCCTTGGTCGCGTGGCCTCGTTTGACTTCTGCCCCTTTTCCTACGGCGCCCAGGCGCGGAGGTGAGAAACATGGAGACAAACCTGAAGGCAGTTCCGGCATGGATGGTACCGGAGGACCCAGGAGTCCCCAGCGTCGCAGCGCTAGGAAGCCCGACCAGCCACTCCTTGCGGCGAGCTGACCGCCAGAGCCCAGCCGAGCGAGCGGTGCCGGGCGCACCAACCAGGGAGTATCGAATTCCCAACCTGGCTCGGGCCTGTCATGTCTTGCGCCTGTTTGCGGCATCGGACGAGTATTTGTCGTCCTCTGCGGTCGCACGCCGTCTCAAGATGCCGCGCACCACCGTGCTGCGAATCCTGCACACGCTAGCGGCCGAGAGACTCTTGCAGCGCCACGGGTTCGATTTTGCTGCCAGCCCTGAGCTACGCACGGGGCTGCGTTCGATGGCAGATACGGCGGTGCGCGTTGCCGCGGTGTCTGTGTTGAAGGAGCTCTCGCAGGTCACAGGAGAAGCTGCGCATCTCGCGCTGCTGGCCGGGGACAAGGTCGTGATGGTGGAAACCTGCGACAGCCCTCACGCCCCGTGCGTGGGTAGCGGTACGCACGCGCCGATGGATTTGCATTGCTCTGCCTTTGGGAAGGCATTTCTGGCCTTCGGGTCGCGGGCGAGTCTGGAGAAAGTGCTGGCCAGCCCGCCACTGCCGGCGCGAACCCGGCGGACCCTGACCACGGCCGAGGCGCTCACAACCGAGTGTGCCCGGATCGTGAAGCAGGGCTACGCCTTGGACAATGAGGAGTACGAGGAGGGCGTGCGCTCCCTGGCCGCGCCAGTCTGGGCCAGCGGCGGTGTGCTGGCGGCTGCCATTGGTGTGTCGGCCGCGGCGGCCACTTTCGCTGAACAGCGAGTCTCGGACATTGCGGTGCTGGTCCTACAAGCGGCGAAGAAGCTCACGGGGACGCTGGCGGAGCGAACCAAAGTGTAGAGCTCCGTGGACCAGGGCGTCCTGGCGGCTTGTTCTGTTCCGATCCACCCCGGCCACGACCACGGCCACTTCTACCCCCTTCGGGGGCTTCGGGACGGACACCCCACCTCCATCCGCGCGCTTCGCGCGCGCCCGTCGCGACCACGACCTTCCGCGGTTATCGCGGGATTAGGGCTATCGTGGGACCCGCAGGCAAACCCTGCTAGAGTTCCTTCCCCGATGTCCATTCTTCTCGCAATTCTAGGGCTTGCCTTGCTCATCGTGTTGCACGAAGCGGGTCATTTCACGGTCGCGCGTCTCTGCGGCATGCGGGTCGAGCGATTCTCGATTGGTTTTGGAAAGCCTCTCGCGTCCTTCAAGCGCGGCGACACGATCTACCAGATCGCGCCCATCCCGCTTGGGGGCTTCGTGCAGATCACGGGGCTGAATCCCCACGAGGAATTCGACCACAACGATCCTTGCGTCTATCCCAACCGGCCGCGCTGGATGCGGTTCTTTGTCTTGCTGGCAGGACCGGCTGCTAACTACCTGACCGCTTTCTTGATCGCCCTGATCGTGATCATCGGATACGGCCAGCCCACTGGAACCACGACCATTGATGAAGTGCTGCCGGGCAGCGCGGCTCAGGAAGCTGGGCTTCGCGCCGGGGACGCCTTGGCCGAGATAAACGGCAAGTCTGTGGCTGAGTCATCAGCGGTCACCAAGATCGTCAGGGGATCCGCCGGCGCGCCTGTGACGGTCAAGGTGATGCGAGGGGGCAGCCCGGTGACGGTGACGGTCGCGCCGCGCAAGGATCCCGCCAGCAGCGTCTACATGATCGGAGTCAAGTTCGGCGTGGTGCGGGCGCGCGGGCCTCTGCTCTCGGCGCTCAAGGAATCGGCGTTGCTCCCAGTCGCAGTGGCCACCGGCATCCTGACCAACCTGTGGGATCTCATCTCGGGCAAGGTGAAAGGCGGGCTGAGCGGACCGGTCGGGATCGCGCGCGAAATGGCAAACGCGGCCCAGCAGGGCGCCAGTAGATTTCTCGAAATTGTTCTGCTCATCGCGGTTGCGCTGGCGGTATTCAATCTGCTGCCCATACCAGGGCTCGACGGAGGCCGAGCGGTCTTCTTGGGTATTGGCGCCATCCGTAGACGCGACGTGAACCCCATCCTCGAGGCCAAGATTCACATGGTCGGCATCATGCTGCTCATGGGGCTCCTGGTCGTGGTGACCTTCAGTGATCTGAAACCTCTGGTTCTCAAGCTGTTCGGCTAGCTGCCGACTCGTTGTCGATGCGCCCTGGCAAGACGCGCATTCACCGCGGGCTGGTGGGCGACCGCACGCTGGTGGGTTCTCGGTATCTGTCCCAGCCCGATCTGCGCCGGGAATACGACAGCGAGATTGCGCCGCGAACCGAGGCGGCGCTGCGCCGAATCCTAGGACAGGTTGAGCTGCCCCTGCCTCGCCGCGTGCTGGACCTGGGCGCAGGCACCGGAGCAACCGCGCGGGTGGTTCGAAGTTGCTTCGGCGACGCTGTCGAGTTGGTGGCAGTGGACAAGGTCCCTGGCCCCGGGATTCTAGTGGCCGATGTGCTTCGGGGAGTGCGCCCCGCGGGCGTAAGCGGCTGTTTCGATCTGATCGTGGCCGCTCATCTGCTTAACGAGCTGAGCGAGAGGCTGGACCTCGAGGGGCGAGCGCGATTGGTGGCGGGTTGGTGCCGCGACTTGCTGCAGCCGGATGGGACCTGCATCGTGATCGAGCCGGCGCTGCGAGATACCTCGCGGGCACTGTTGGGCGTGCGCGATCGACTGCTGGCTGCCGGACTTCACGTGGCGGCGCCTTGCTTCTGCCAGACGCCGTGTCCGGCGCTGCTGCGCGATCGCGATTGGTGCCACGACAGCGCCGAAGTTGTGGTCGCCGGCCGCTCGCGGGTGGACTTCAGCTACCTGATTCTGCGCCAATCCGGCACGAAGGAAATTGACCGCAACCGCTATCGCGTCGTGAGCGACCCGCTCAAGGACAAGGGACGTTTGCGCTTTTTCGTTTGCGGCGCCACGGGTCGTCTTGTGCTCATGCGCCTGGATCGCGATCGCTCAGCCGCGAACCAAGCCCTGGACCGCATGCACCGGGGAGACATTATCGTCCTGCCCAATGTGCCGGTGCAAGACGACAGCATCCGCATCGCCCCCGACAGCACCGTCGGAATTGGCTAGCTTTTTTCACCACAGAGAGCACAGAGATCACAGAGCCAGATCGGAAAGGAAAGGGTTGGGTTCTGTTAGGTCCGAACCCTTTCTTCCCTTCCGACCTCTGTGTCCTCTGTGCTCTCTGTGGTGAAAAAGCTAGCTAAGTCCCGGACGAGTAGTCGTCCTGGTACTTGATCTGCTCGGGGGTGAGCTTGTCGATGCGGATGCCCTGGGTGTGAAGCTTGATGGCCGCCAGCTCCTGATCCTGTTCGGGCGAAAGCTCGTACACCGCCGGTTTCATGGTCTTGCCATCGCGGGCCAGCTTGCACAGGGCCAGGTACTGGTTGGCGAACGACATGTCCATGACTTCAGAAGGATGTCCCTCGGCGGCGGCCAGGTTGACCAGTCTGCCTTGGGCCAGGATGTAGACGCGGGTGCCGTTCTTGAGCACGTACTCTTCGTTGGAGAAGCGAATCTCGCGCTTGCCCTTGGCCCGCGCCTCCAGGTCGACCAGGTTGATTTCGCAGTCGTAATGACCGGTGTTGCACACCAGCGCACCCTCTTTCATCACGTCGAAGTGGCGGCCCACGATGACGTCCTTCATCCCGGTCGCGGTGATGAAGATGTCGCCCAGTTTGGCGGCCTCGTCCATGGGCATGACACGGAACCCGTCGAGAATGGCCTTGAGCGCAGCGGTGGGTTTGATCTCGGTGACGATGACGTTGGCGCCCAGGCCGCGGGCGCGCATGGCCACGCCCTTGCCGCAATGGCCGTAGCCCGCGACCACGAAGGTCTTGCCTGCGATGAGCACCGATGAAGCGCGCAGGATGCCGTCCAGCGACGACTGGCCGGTGCCGTACACATTGTCGAAGTCCCACTTGGTCTCGCTGTCGTTGACCGCGATGACTGGATAGAGGAGCTTGCCCGCCTTTGCCATGGAGCGCAGACGGTGCACGCCCGTTGTGGTTTCTTCGGTGCCGCCGATCACGGTCTTGACCAGCTCGCGGTGGCGGTCGTGCACACTGAAGATGAGGTCAGCGCCGTCATCGAGAGTCAGCGTCGGCTGCATCTCGAGCGTCTTATCGATGCACCAGTAGAACTCGTCCTTGGTCAGGCCGTGCCAAGCGTAAATGGATGTGCCTTCGGCGGCCAGGGCAGCGGCCACGTCGTCCTGAGTGGAGAGAGGATTGCAGCCGGACCACGACACCTGTGCGCCCGCCGCCAGAATCGTGCGGATGAGCACCGCGGTTTCCTTGGTGACGTGCAGACACCCCGCTACTT
>Ga0224523_1000458_pt1 | contig 21620 bp, 9 predicted proteins | sample CFST50metaG_FD_182732 | JGI IMG/M metagenome (GOLD analysis project Ga0224523, IMG submission 182732) | Peat soil microbial communities from Stordalen Mire, Sweden - C.F.S.T50 | ecosystem: Environmental > Terrestrial > Soil > Wetlands > Peat | place: Sweden: Norrbotten County, Stordalen Mire...
ATAGCTGGTGGCCATCTACTAAAGGATTATGCTGGAATGTTTTTATACTAATGGCAGATGAATTGGCAGGATTGAGAACCCCTGATATGGACCCTGATTATAAAGAAAACAAATAGCTGAAATACTAAAATTAGAAACCAAAGTAGCTATATCGTTTAAATCATCTTTATTAAATTCCGATCTATTTAATGATTGCCCTCTACTTATATTCGCAACCTTTTGAAAAGATATTTGAAATTGTTCTCCGCTTTTTTCATCATAAACAACACTATCAAAGAGTTTTGTTAGATCGAGAATATTAATATTTTATTCAATGGTTTAAATTATATAGCGAATCAGCTGACTCAAGCCAGTGAGCTATGATTGCATGTTGGTTACCGGATAATAATCTTTCTGGTAATCACATGGTCATCTTTCAGAGTCATCCTTAACAAATATAATCCCGTTTTAGTCTGAGGAATTTCAATCATTAACCCAGAATTTTGTTTTATAACCTTATAACCCGATACTTCTCTCCCATCAAAAGTGAGCAGTGAAATATGTTTGACCGGGGTATTAACTGTAAATTCGACATAAACTACCTCCTCAGCAGGGTTGGGATATATCAGGTAATTATCATTTATTCCAACATCATTTATCCCAGAAGATGTGTACCACTGATCCTTTAACTTTTCAATCTGGGTAACAGGAATTTCTTTATCCCATAACTTAACTTCATCAACGCTTCCGAGCAAATTATACAGGGTTTCAACATCGTCCTCCCTGCCTATGGTCAAAGGTTTTGTTGAGCTAAGTATTGCACCTGAAAACGGCTTAAAAGTATCCAGAATTCCATTAACATATAATTCCATAGAGTACCCGGTATACATAACTGTAATATGGTAATATTGATTTAATACAATTGGAGCTGAACCATCCAGATCGCAAACTCCCGAATCTGTTTTAACTGTCCAACGCAGGAAGCCGGTAGGAATAATTGAGATCTTATAACGTTGCTGCCAGGAACCATGAGAGATTATAAATCTTTCTGTGCCAAATGCTTCGCATTTTACCCAGAAACTCAGGCTTACTGCATTACTGAAATTAAGTGAAGCTTGATTGTCCGTATAAATAATGTCTTGTCCCGAAGTAAAACGATAAGCCAGCGATGGAATACCGCGTGCATCCTGTGTTTTGCTTACGCCGGATGCTGTGGCATTAAAGCTGTTAGAAACAGCGTTAAGAGTTCCTGTATCAAAAGGATACCAGATGAGCGGAGTTTGAGATACTATGTTTGTATCTTTTACCAAGGCCCAGACAGATATAGTTGTCGAAAGGTTATCCTGATTGGTAACCTTCAATGTAATGCTTGCCACAGTCGGTGTATTAGGCGCCTGCCAACTTATGGAACTTCCGCTTGTTTGAATTAAATTGCCAGCTGAAGCGCTCCAGCTATATTGAAGGATTTCCCCCGAAGTCGGCAATGTAAGGGCGGTAAACGTGTTTTCTCCACCTGCCGGAGTGAATTTCAGTCCGGATTGAATCCCATTTACTACCGGAGGAGTGGCTATATGATCAACTACCTTAATATGGATTGTGTCCTCAGCTGTCTGTCCATTGGAATTTATTATACATTTAAGGATAAGCAGCCCCGTGGTACCGGAGGATGTAAGGACGGCTGATGACTGGTCATGGCCTGCGATCAGTGTATCATTCAGATACCATTCAAATTGCACCGGTTGACCCTGAGTGACATTCCCTGTATCGCAATATGCTGTAAATAATGAATTTATCAAGACCGGATTCTTGCTAACCGAAAGGGCTTTAATACGAAGTTTTTGCGAATAATCGTAATGATAATGGTAGTCGAGTATTTCGGTACCTGCATATAATCTTCCATTGCTGGCATGAGGTACAATGCCTGCCGGATAAAGCCTGATCAGCCTTACTTCACCGGCCGGAATAGATAATTGAAATGATCCGGAGGTGATTGAATAAAGAATGTCTTCAGTGAGAGCTTCGTATACTCCGAAAGCTCCTGTAGGAAGGTCAATATTTATCTGTTCGCTGGTGGTTTTAGGATTAAAATATAAATAAGAAATCAGGGTATTATCACCATAAAAATCAGTATTATTCAGGTTAATCCGGAGGATTCCTTTGACATTGGTTGTATCAATCACAGCAGAGAGATATCCAACACTTGAACCGCTATAGAGAGACAGGTCTGTTGCTGCCCACTGACCTCCGATGGCATCTCCTGTAGCATAAGGAGATTCTCCCTTCAAGGTCTGTTTCATAGATTCGTGAGGGATGCAGGCGGCAGGATCGTTGACTGAATCCCAGGTATAAGAATCCTGGTTAGTTGATGGAAGTGCATTCCGATAAAACAAACGGCTGGCGTTGGTAACATTAAGCAGCCATTTGGCAATAGCAAGGGCATAACGTTTGTCATACTTTGGGAGTGGCGCTAATGCAGCAGCCTGCTGAAATCCGTTCATTACAAAGGCATAATCGTTTCCGGCATCGCTGGCTTCGCCAATCAGGCCAGAGGCATCATAACCACCCCAGTTCCCAACTATGACTCCCCAACCTCTGAGAGGATTGTTATGGTCAAAGCACCAGTTAAGCATTTGCTGAATGGGGTAATTCGTGCCTTCAACTGCATTCATTCGGGCTGCAATAAGTGTTCCGTAAGGGAGTTGAATTTCATAGGATGGATTTGAAAGAAGACCTGCCAGGAAATCCATGGCAAGCTGGGCACCTTCGAAATATTTTCTATTCCCGGTTTTGAGATAAGCATTATATAACAGCCAGGCAATGCTTCCTGCTGATTCGGGCTCTACAACGCCGGAAGTGAGCGGCATCCCGGTAGTCAGATTAAAGGCCCGGTAATTCATATTGGGGAGGGCCCAGGGTGTAGTACTTCCGCCCAATTGATTTACACAATTAAGCCAGCGGTCGGCCACGGATGTAAACTGGCTATGAAATTCCACTGTTGTATCAGGATAGAGAGAAAGTATCTGATAGAAATAAACATTGGGCATTAAATCGTACCACCAATCATTACCGGAAGTTGTTGAATAATTATTGAGATAGACATTCTGACCGTTAGCCAGGTTAAAAAAAGCTTTGCTCTTAGCTACCCAGTTCATGCCATTCTGATTGCTTTTATCTATTCCGGCGAGACTTGCCCCGACAATAGCAGGCAATATGTTTATTGCCTCAGCCTCATTGGGATGGCCGGCAGCGCCTACATAAGAATCAAGAAAAATAGGACTGATGTTGGGATAGTTAAATTCACCGGTAGTTCCTATGCGGACAAAGGGCAAGTATTGACCCGTTTTCCCTAGGTCGAAAACTAATGTATCATAATTCAGCGCTACAGCATGCCAGTTCCTGACCAGAAAGGGTGAGGGTAAATCCGGCATTTGAGCTACACGGGGTATGATTAATTGCCCTGTTTGGGAAAACCCCTCGAGGGAGAGAACTATAAAAGAAAAATAGATAAAAATGCATTTCATTTTTTTTTTTAATCGAAGGCGACTTAAGCCACATGCAATTTAAAGCTTAAAGCTAATTATTTTTATTGTTTCTTATACCACTTCAGTTTGTTTAGCATTCAAAAAGCTACCCCGGATTTTCCCGGGATAGCTTTTATAATCATCTAACTAACACCAAATAAGCCACTAAAACTGTTTAACAACTTTCTACGGTTTTTCTGCGTTATATATGCTAGTTACCTGGGTAGCTGTAAGGGCAATATTGTAAATTCTTATTTCATCCATTGAACCTCTGAAGTAACCTACACCCCATTGGGAAGGATCATCAGCCGGCAAAACATTCACAATAGTATTGGGTTGTGCCTGGCCAATAGTAAAAGTCTGTGTATGTTGGATGCTAATGCCTCCTGTGACATCAGTCCAGGAATGAATCAATGCTCCGTCACCATAATAGGTTTCTACACCAGCTGTAAGGGTAACAACAAGGTGATGCCAGTTATGATCGGTAATTCCATTGGCATCCCAATCCCGGTCATAAATGTTGGTTCCATTATTGAATGTGAAGAACGGTTTGGTAGCAGTTTGCAGATTCAATTTGTAACCATCCCACCAATCTTCAGAAATCATGTAGTTATCTCCCAGGTTAAGGCTATCAACCTGAAACCACAATGAAATTGACATTTGAGTAGGAGCTAAAATTGAAGTGTAAGGAACTTCAAGGTGCCCACCATAAGAGAAATGAAGTGCCTTATTTGCAACTCCGTACCTGTCTGGGCACCATGTAGGTAATGGACCTCTTCCATGAACAACTGCATGACCTTCCATAAAAGTACCAACAAGATGATTGGAAGAAGCATCCGTAACCGTAGTGCCGGTTCCTTCACTGAAGGTCCACTGTGCTACCAGGTTAGCCTGGGCTATTGGCACAATAGCCTTGCTTTTGAATAATGTAATTGCAGCGCTTAGGTTTGCAACAGCATTATTGATATCGGTCTGTGTAGATGTAGCATCATTCAGAATAGTCTGAACTGCGGTAATGGTAGTTTGCAGTGCAGCCTTTGATCCTCTTTGATATTGACCGGCTGCAACACCTTCCACAGAATTGTTCAAAAGAGTTGTTGCTGTAGTAATGGAATCAGCCAGAGCAGTAGTAACAACAGGAATGGTCTTTTCCTTTTTGCATGATGAAAAGGAAATACTTGCAATAACCAATATTGCAAATAATAGATAGATTGCTTTTGAAATCTGTTTTCTCATTTTTTTAAAGTTTTAATGAAACAATTAATTAATTATTTTATAAAGGACTAGTTATTTAAGTTTGGATTATTGTCTTGCTCATTTAAAGGAATAGGGAAGTAACGATCTTTATCATAAGAAAAATTTGTGCCAGTTAATGCTGCTTCGGCTACCTGTTTCCCATAACGCATCAGATCGAAAAAACGGTGAAATTCCAGGCCAAGCTCTACACGTCTTTCATGATATATCGCCGTTCGTACATCCTGCTGGTTTGTTGTCACTACATCGGGAAGAAGATTATTGGGAATAGTGCCGAACCCAGCAAGTTTGCTGTCATATAAATAGCTTTCCCGGGCGCGCTTTCTCACCTGGTTTAGCGGAATCAAAGCTTCTGCAGAACGTCCCAATTCGTTAAGCGCTTCAGCTTTAAATAATAGAATATCGGCATAGCGCAAATATACATAGCTTAAATAGCCATCGGCTGTTGCGTTTGGTACTTCGCTAAAAGGTTGAATATGTTTCTTACTTATGTAGGTTGTAGCAGACCAATTAGATATGAATGATTCCCCATTGATCCACTTTTGGCCGGGTCTGCCAACAGTATAATCTAGTCTTGGGTCCACAACGGAATCTGCCGTGACTTCAAATTCGCTGACAAAGTTTTGGGTCGGGGCATCAAATGCATAACCCGAGTATATTGAATCTCCCCTGGGTGCAAAATATTGATTCAGATAATTTCCAAGCCCCGGGTTCTGCCCGCGCAAATGATGAATCTCGAAAAGCGATTCCTGGTTGCTCTGAGTGGCAGCATGAAAATTATCACTGTAAAGGGGCATAAGCTTATATAATTGGAGGGAATCAATTGACGTTATAGTAGTAAGCACCTTATCATACTTGCCCTCATACAAATAGGTTTTTGCTAATAAACCTAAGGCTGCACCTTTAGTAGCCCGACCAATATTCGAAGATGTATATGTTGCCGGTAAAACAGCTGAAGCATCAATAAGGTCAGTTTCAATCTGTTTATAAATGCTGGCAACACTGCTTTTAGGAACATTAATATCGGCCTGGGTTAATGGGGGGGTTAGTTTTAACGGAATGCTGCCGAAGATGTTTACAAGATGGAAGTACATATGGGCCCTGATATATTTTGCCTCGCCTAAAATGCGGGCTTTTAGTGTTGCTTCCATTGAAATACCTGGAACCTGGTAGAGTACAATATTGGCTCGGGTTATTCCATCGTAATATCTCATCCAGATGCTTAGCAATTCTAGATTAGAAGATACCACACTGAACTGATCAATATATTGTATATCCAATTGGTCGCCAGCCAGGCTGCCTTTTACTGCATCGTCGGATGCCACGTCACCAAATACCCATATGCAATTGTCGGAACTATTAAAGAGCAAATCATTGTAAGCGCTGTTTATAGCCATTAAGGCCTCTCCCTGGGTTTTATAAAAAGTTGCACTGGAGTATACTCCCTGCTGGTCCTCAGTCAGAAATTTCTGGCAGGAACTGGCTGCAAAAACTAAAATTATAAATATTAAATATTTTATTTTCATGACTACAAGTGTTAAAAGATTAAATCAATTCCGAGATTATAGGATATAGCTGTCGGGAAAGTTCCCCAGTCTACATTACGCACAATATCAACTCCCTGACCTGCGGTAACGTTGTTATTTGTGGTCATCTCAGGATCTAAACCCGTGTATTTTGTCAGTGTGTAGAGGTTGGTTCCTGAAAAATAAACGCGCACCTTACTGATATGTGCCTTCTTGGTCCATGAAGTGGGAAGTGTATAACCAATCTGAAGGTTCTTTAAACGGACATAAGAACCGTCTTGCAGGAATCGGGTTGATGTAACAGTATTATTTTGTGAATCCGACCATGAAGCGATGGGCTGAGTATTACTGGTTCCAGGGCCGGTCCATTGATTGTTGTAATATCTTTCAGTAACTGTAAATGGCCTGTAAAAGCCTTCAATATCCCTGGCAGCCTGGTAATAAATTTTATCACCATATGCTCCCTGGAAAAACAATGAAAAATCGATTCCTTTGTAATCACAGGAAAAATTAAGTCCTCCCGTCAGGGTTGGTATCGGACTGCCCACATGGGTCATGTCCTTTTGATTGATAACTCCATCCCCGTTTATATCTGCATACATTACATCACCTGGCCTGATGTCACCTGACTGACCGGTTGCTGCGAGAGTGTTCCCCTGGAAAGCATGTTTAGCAATATCTGCCGGAGTTTGGAAGATTCCTACCATCTTATACATGTAAAAAGAGCCTATGGGGTATCCCTTTTCAGTTCTGGTGAATCCAAATGCCTGATCAATAATTGTCCCATTCATTTGGAGAACTTCGTTGTGTAAAGTGGAAATATTTACGGTTATGTCATATACAAAATCACCAATTTTTCTTTTATGCTCCACTTCAATTTCTAGTCCCCTGTTTAATATTTCGCCATTATTTATCCATGGGTTCCCATTAAGATAATCATATCCGACAGAAGGCGGTAGTGGTTGCTGTACGAGCATGTTATGGGTAATTTTATAAAAATAATCGACAGTAATATTGAGCATCCCTTTAAAAAGGCTTAAATCAGTTCCTAGGTCAAATTGAGTAGCGGTTTCCCATTTTACATTAGCATTGCCTAATTGGGTTGTTGCATAACCATTATTGACCACGCTGCCGAACGGATAATTTATTTGTGGTGAAAGTTTGTCGGTATACGCATACCAATTAGGTATGTCCTGATTACCGTTAAGACCATACCCGGCTCTGACTTTCCACCTGTCAATTATTTTCACATCTTTGAGAAAATCTTCCTTGCTGATTACCCATCCAAGTGAACCTGAATAAAAAGTGCCCCATTTGTTTTTCGGAGCAAACTTCGAAGTTCCGTCCTCGCGTATTACAATGCTTGCAAGGTATTTGCCTTTGTAGTCGTAATTAGCACGGCCAAAAAATGATTGTAAAGTATACCCTGCTTTAGCTTCACTGGATGTCCTTATTCCCAGACCATTGCTTAAATAAACCAGATTCAGATTCTGGTCAGGTAGATTCATAACAGAGGATGATTCATCGTAACTCGTTGAATTAATCGATTCTTCACCTGCAGTAATTGATACATTGTGGTCCTGCCCAAATGTTTTGTCATAAGACAGAACATTATTAACAGTCCATGTCGATGTATAATTATTATCAATACCGAGGCTGTTCGGATTGTTGATCCTCAGATTTGAACCCCAGTTTTCATTAAACCTTCTGGTGTTGGATGTATTATAATCTATGCCTGCATTAGTAATAAATTTTAAGTTTTCCGACAATTTAATGATAGAATTAAATTTGAGGTTATAACCATTGTCCAGTTTCGTGTTATGGGTTTTTATGGCTACGCCTAGAGGATTATACCCATCACCAAAAAGTTCAGGATGCGCTGGTAAGTCAATAAAATTACCTGTGTTGTCATAAGTAGCAATAGCAGGAGTGCGGAAAAAAGCATAACGAACCGGGTTGCTTCCGTTTCCTCCCCAACCGTCACCATTACTAGCAATAATATCAGTAGATGTATGATACACATTCAAGTTTCCATTCACCGTTAACCAGTCTTTAATTTCTGAATTAACGTTAGCCCTGCCCGTTGCACGGTTAAACCCGCTGTTGTAAATAATTCCGTCCTGATTGAAATAGGAACCGGCTAAATTATATGTTGTCTTCTCATTCCCACCAGAAAGGGATAAATCATAGGTTTGCGTTGGGGCAACCCTGAAAATTTCGGCAAGATGGTTAACATCAGGTAATGTAGCTGCGTATACATCAGAAATTATCGGCCTTTGGACAAAGCTAGGCAGATAAGGATTGTCATTATTAGCTGCAGTATTATAAATTTTTACATATTGTGCCGTATTTACCATCTGAGGCAGGTAACCGTGAGTTTGAATTCCCGACTGAATTTTAAATTCGATGTTACTATCTCCCTTTTTTGCTTTTTTTGTAGTAACCAACACTACTCCATTGTTAGCACGGGAGCCGTAAATGGCAGCGGATGCTGCATCTTTAAGAATAGATATGCTTTCGATTTCGCTGGGTGATATACTGTTAAGAGCTATGGGATCTTTGGTGGGAATTCCATCGATCACGTACAAAGGCTCGTTGTCACTGTAAATCGATCCGGTTCCACGGATACGTATTGAAACACCATCACCCGGCGCACCGGTATTCTGAGTAACCGAAACCCCAGCAGCCCGGCCTTGTAATGCCTGATCGACTCCCGATACGGCAAACTTACCCAGCTTTGATGCATCTACCATACTAACTGCGCCTGTGAGATCAGTCTTCTTTTGGACACCGTATCCCACTACCACAACCTCGTTCAGCTGTTTGGTATCTTCAATCATAATCACTTCAAAATGCGATTGGTTTCCAATTTTTATTTCCTGTCCAACATAACCTATGTATCCAAAAACAAGTGTCGGATCTGGTATATCAGCAGGAATGGCCAATGAGAATTTACCATCTACATCTGTAATGATGCCTTTGGTTGTGTGTTTAATGGATACATTAACCCCAATCAATAATTCGCCTTTAGTGCTTTTTACTACTCCTGTAACGGTAGTCTGGCCAAAGACCTGGGTTGTCGTTATCAACATAAGCAGATAAATAATTAGACCTTTTTTCATTTCGAATGTTTTTCAGTGTTAGTAGTTCTATATTTCTGGTTTTTAATATGATCCATATTATTTTATAAATTATCTGAATGCAATAACCGCATCTCTAGCCATAATTTTTGATCCTTTCTTTTTCAGGACTGTTCCAGCTGGAAGCACAACGATCAATGCTGCTTCCCGGCCAGGCAATTTGATATTGACATTACCCCTTTCTCCCTTTGCCAGGTACTTTTTAGAGATTATATCGAACAAGTCAATATTATTGTCGGAGAGATAGGTTACAGTTTTGGTTTCTTTATAGGGGTTATAGTAGAGATAAACCGGGAATTTATTTTCAGAATAGAAATCGGTAGCATTGCAATTCAGTGCCAGAATTCCTTTAACTCCGGTTATATGGACAATTGCACCGAATACTCCGGAAATGGAAGTGCTGTATAAGCTGAACATAGACTCAGGTGGCTCACCGGCAGTCCATTTTGGTCCGTCACCAATAGCGACAGGAGAGATGCCTTTCAATGCAGGATTGCTCATATCATCGGTCTTACGGAGTCCTTCATAACCAATAATACCATGGGTCAGATCTTTAAACTGTGGCAGCCATTGGTACTTCTCTTCAATCTGGTCAGGATAGAAGAGGCGAGATGCATTTACTACATTAAGCATATATTTTCCGATAGCCCTGGCATATTGCGGTTCATATTTTACCAGTGGTACCAAAGGCCAGGCCATAGCTACAGAATTCATAAAGAATCCATAACCACCGCCGTCGGTCATGCTTCCCTGGAGGCCGTAAACGTCAAAATTGCCCCATTTTTCGGCAATCACTCCCCACCCATATCTGCCATCCTTCGACTGGCAGCCATCGAATATTTGGTTTAATAATCGTGTCACATCATAGTTAGTCCCCTGCTCTGCATTCAGGCGTGCAGCTGTATAAGCTCCAAAAGGCAGCAAAATTTCATAAAAGCGGCTTTCTTTCTGGTTGACGAGGGCTTGTGTGGCACTTTTTGCTCCCTGAAGATAACGTTTGTCGCCAAATTTATAATAAGCGGAGTACAACACCCATGCGTGTCCACCAGCTGCATCTTGTTGCCAGGGAATATTATTACGCATCCCTCTCAATTGAGCATAATCAAAATAGGAATAATTATAGTTACCGTTCAAAACCGAGTCGGCTTTGAAGAATTGTTCAGCAATTTTCTGTTGTATAAATTCAGCGCTGTCAACATTGGGGAAAAGAGCGGAAACTCCATAATACAGAATATTGGGATAAACATCATACCACCAGTCGCGGCCATAACCGCCCCCGAGTTGAGCTACTCCGGGATTGGTATTGTTCATAATAATATCCCATTGATTCTCTCTGTTAAAATAGTTTTGGACCATTTTCACATAGTTAAATCCATTCTGGCTGGTTTTGTCTATTCCAACCAGGCCTGCACTTAGAAGTGAAGTAAGGGAGGTAAGCGCTTCATGAAATTCACCGTGGTTTTTCTTTGGTCCCTGCCGTACATCATGAATCACTGTATAAAGTCCGAATGTTACCTGATCGAAGTTCCGTTTGGAACTATCAAGCCAGATAAGCGGACCGTAGGAAGCGTCAATATTGAAACTGAAGACAAGGCTGTCGAACTGAATCGCCTTTCTCTTCCAGTCAATTATTTTCAGTGGCTGAGGTAATTCAGGCATCTGATCAATACGCGGCAAAGAGGTCTGAGCAATGGGTTCACCTGTTTGCTGACTACAGGAGCATAAAGCTGTCAGTAAGGTCAGAACTATTATTACAAAACTCCCTCTTTTCATTTACTATCAGAATAAGATTGTTTCATAATGTTTTTGGCAAGCAAAATGGAGAGCATTTGTATCAATGCAACAATTACAAGGGAGTAGCGGAGTGCAAACGTATCCGAAATATAGTATGCCAGAAAAATAAATAAGCCCAACCCCAAAACTCTGCCGGCATAGAGTCCAAATTCATGATTAAGGATGTAAGCGTATTCGTTCCGGTTTTCACGTTTAGATACTACATCAATCACTTTCATCATAATCGGATAATAAGCCAGATCGTGCATGGGCTGAAAAAATACCTTGCATAAGACAAATATTATTACACCGCTCATTGAAAGTTCAATACTGTTAACAATAGTTCCAATAAGGAAAATTGTTATACCAGTGCCAAAAATTATAATACGGTGTCTCGGTTTGGCAAAGCGACCCAGCAGGTATATAAGTATGGCCGTCAATCCTCCGCTTATTCCCTGAATCAGGCCAAGTGACCCCTCCTTCCCGACATATCTCATAATGAGCATAGCCGGAGCCGTGACCAGAAATCCTTGTACCAGACCCTTGAGGGCTGCCAATAAAATCTGTTTGTTCCAGAGTCTGTCAAAACGGAAATACAAAAAGTTCTTCTGTGCCGGGTTTTTAAATTTCCCATGAGCTAGCGAAAAGCAAGCCAGAATAGTGATCACAAACACAATGAGTGTTACAATGCGATAACCTGAATAAATACTAAAAGTTATCCCAAAAAGCTGTTTCCCGTCAATTGAGACCAGCAAAGCACCTATAGCCAGTGGAACAAAAATATTTGAAATGGTAAAAAAGAAAGATTCAAGTCCGAAAAAGTAATTACGGTTTTCATCCGAGGTAGTGTTTAGCGCCATCAGGTAGCGGTTGGTCCAGAAAAATCCTGATGCTGCTCCAATCAGCGTGCCGGAAATAATTAACCCGGTAAGCGAAATGTCTTTTACTAACATCATCCCTGCCATTGACAAACCGCTCAGTAAAATTCCAAAGCTATAGAGATGGGCTACCTTAAAATTCTTAAGCAAGAATCCGTTAGTAAATGAAGTAATGACTATACCTGTGTACATAGCAATCTGGAAAATGGCCACATAGCTGGTTTCAGCAAAATATCGCATGATATAAGCCGCCATAAAAATTTCCACTACAGGCAGTACCAGCGCATATAACATATTGGTAATAAGCAGTACCCGCATATTGTATGGCATTGAAAGAAAAAAACGATACTCAGCGGTTAGTTTAGAAATCATTTCGATCAGAGTCTATTAATTAAGAGTTGAAAGAGTTTCAGAGATTGAAAGTCGGGCACCACAGATTACTTCATCGCTTGCCCCGTAATACATAAAGATGTTGTCACCTTTAACATAATGGCCATTGGTAAATATTACATTTCCGAAAAATCCAGTTTGTTCATAAGGTTGTATGGGCTCCATAACTGGTTCAGTGCTACGGGCAAGAACTTTTGATGGATCATTGATGTCGAGCAGAAGTGCACCAAGGCAGTAGCGATTATTGCTGTCAGCACCATGATAGATTTCAAGCCAGCCTTTTTCAGTTTTGACAGGTGGTGCTCCAGCACCCACACGAGCAGAATCCCACATACCAGGTCGCGAGGTAGCAATGCATTTATGTCTACCCCAGTGAACAAGATCGGGCGACTCGGCTATCCAAATAAAGTTTCCGCCCAGTTCAGGACTGCTGGGTCGGTGTAAAGCAAAATATTTCCCGGCTATCTTTTCTTCGAAGATGGCACAATCTTTATTATGAGGTGGGAAAATCATTCCTTCACGTTTGAAGTTCCTCCAATCTTTAGTAATAATGAGTCCTACTCCAACTCCAGATTCCGATACCTCGGTAAATGAAAGACAAAAACCATCAGATATGAAAGCTACACGACAGTCTTCTATGCCAAAAGATTCTAATTCCCCTTTGCCAAAAATGGGAGGGTATCCATTCGGTTCATAAAAATGTATCCCATCATCGCTGCAGACTAGTCTTAAGTAAGAAAGTGTAGTAAGATAATCCCTTTTCTTATAATTGATTATCCTTGGATCAGAAGTATCCAGATCGGGATCGTTTTTATCGAAGTTAAGAATCTCGATTCCACCTTTGCTATTATATATCGGGAAACTGATTTTACCCTCAATTTGTTTGGGACGTTCAGCAACACGAATCAAGAGCCAGATTTTCCCGTCAAATTGAAAAACACCCGGATTAAGCAGACAGACTATTTCCATTCCTTCAATACCTGGTTTAAGATCAGTTGGACGAAGAAGAGGGTTTTGGGGGAAGCGGTGTGCAATATCCATTATAGTCGGTTAGATTGGTAACAAAGCTATAATAGTTTGTATGCAATCATTGTCCGCCACATTCCCGATCTTGTCCTTTAGAGTACAAAATGATCCGATTTCAGGAATAGTCCGCCTGTTTAAAATCACAACATCAAAATAGTTGTTGGTTATTTACCAAAAAACAGTCGATTTTATATGAGAAAAGTTCTCTTAAAGAAATTTCTAGTTTAACATCGGTTTATTTCGGTAGGCTGAAGGCGAACAATCATAAGTCTTGTTAAACAGATCATAGAAATGAGTTCTGCTTGTAAATCCGGTCTGGTCAATGATTTCGCTCACCGTCATTGTGGTTGATTTAAGAAGGGTAGCTGCTTTGCTCAAACGGCGCCTGAATATCAGGCTATGAGGAGTAGTTCCGAGCAATGATCTGGTTTTATTGTAAAGTGAAGTCTTGCTGATAGCCAGTTTGTCACAAATCTTTTCAGATGAAAGTGTTTCGTCATAAATGTTCTCATCAATAAAGCTTAGCAATTTCTGAAAAAAAGGATCAGGGATTTTTTTCACCAGCGTGGAATTATCATCCAGCTTCCCGAAGTGACTTTTAATACTGTTCCTAAATTGAATGAGTTTTTCTATGCGAACTTTCAAATGTTCGGGATGAAATGGTTTGGGGATATAAGAATCAGCTCCAGCTTTCAAACCGGCAATTCTGTCTTCTATTTCAGCTCTGGCTGTCAGAAGGATTATCGGAAGATGACTAGTGTCAAAGTTCTCACGCAATTTGCCACAGAGTTCAATGCCATCCATTTCCGGCATCATCACATCCACAACTATCAGATCGGGCCTGTCGGATATAACTTTATTATAAGCCTCAAGGCCGTTCTGGGCAAAAAGAATATTATAATCAGACTGTAAAAAATCCCTGAGTAATATCAAGATTTCAGTATCATCATCAACCAGTAAGATCAGAGGTTTTCCGGATAATATTTCGGAATTTTCAAGAGTCTCTTCAGGTTTTGCTTCATCAATGAAATTGATTTCATTTAGCTTATCAGCCGGTTCACTTAGAAACTCTCCAGAACCTGATTCATGAACATCAGGAAAAACACAAATAAACTTTGACCCTTTATTGAGTTTGCTTTCAAAACTAATAGCCCCCTTTAGTAATTCGACCATGCCTTTTGTAACAGCAAGACCCAGCCCTGTGGAACTATATCCCGGAAAACTTCCCCTTTCCCTGGCTGAAGATATTCCGAATGGCTCAAACACCTTTTGATAGTACTCGGGTGTTATACCATCTCCATTATCTTCTATTTCAACAATGAGAGTTGATTTATCTGATTTAATAAAAGCTTTGACAAAGCCTCCGGGTTTATTATATTTTATTGCATTCGAAATCAAATTAGTCATAATACGCTGAAACTTATCTGCATCTGTCCTAAACTCCAATTGAGGATCAGGAGCGATGACTTCACAATGAATATCTCTTTGTTGTGCAAGTAGTTCGAAATCGATAACAACTTCACGTATCAGATCAACAGGTTTTGTTAGTTGGATATTTAAAGGCTCTTTTCCTTTTTCCAGTTTTCGGAATTGCATTATTTCCAAAACCAGTTTCTGAAGCTTAACACTATTATTAAATACCTTTAACAGACGCGCGTTTTCAACGGTATTCAGGTTATCTTCAAGCATCGCATGAATGTGTGAAATTATAATTGTAAGAGGAGCGCGAAACTCATGTGCCACGTTGGTAAAAAACTCTATTTTATACCTTTGTAATTCTTCTTCTTTTTTCTTTTTGAATTCATTCAGGACAGCTTCCTTTTTCCTTGCTTCCTGTCGGCGGTAAGCCATAAATAAGGAAAGTTGTATTCCAAAAGCCAGCAGGATATAACACATAATTGCCCATGATGTCAACCAGAAAGGAGGATTAATGATTATCCCTATTTCCTTGGTGATTTTTGACCAGTTTCCATTCTCGTCGCTCACGCGTATTTGAAGGGAATACTTACCCGGTGCCAGATTTGAAAAACTAATGGGCTGGTTCTGTTGATTGATTACCCATTCGTCATCAAAGTTAATCAGCCGGTATGAAATCCTGTGACGCTCCTGACCCCAGTAAACAAGAGGAGAAACATTAAATGAGATTGAATTCTGATTATATTCAAGCTTTATATTGTTCTGGTGATTTATGCGGCAGGTTAGTATGTTTTTATTCCCTATTTCTACAGGAATATTCTTTATAAAAAACTGATTAATTGCGACAGAAGGAAAATAGGAAGAGAATATAATCTCATCTGTTTGAATGATATCTACGCCCATTGTGCCGCCAACATATAGATTACCTGTTTCTTTATCAAAAAACGAAGCTCCATCACTGTATTCGATATTAATCAGGCCATCGTTAACATTAAAACTCCGGACATTCTTTCTGTTCATGTTTAATAATGAGAGTCCCTGATTGGTAGTGACCCACAAATTCCTCTGTTTATCAAGTTGGATCGCATGAATACTTGTATTAGAAAGGTCGGGCTGACTAGTTAACCCGGCAACTAAGACTGAATCGGCGGATATTGGCAGGAAATTGAAAATACCATTGCTGCTGCCACACCAGATATATCCGTCAAGGTCTGTAAACAGGGAAAGTATATCATCATTTCTAATAATATTAGGATTTGACAATGAGGAATATTGTACAATTACCCTCTTGGTTATTGTATTGTAACGATAAACACCAAGCCCTCTTGTTCCTATCCAGATAATCCCTGGCTTTTCTTCAGCAAGAGCATACACTATTTGTTTTTGAGGACTATTGGTATCAATGCTTTTATCAATAACCAATTGTTCGTAATTAATGGGAAGTGAAATATTTTTTTTGTCAAATTCGATCATAATAACTCCATAACCACTTGTTCCGAGAAAAATACGATGATCACTGTCTTCAAGAATGCGGTATACTGACGCAAAGCTTAAAGGATTGGAACTTTTAAAATCACGAGGAAAATTGCGAACCAATTTATAATCCTTCGAAATAATGTCAATACCTTTTCCATCAGTACCAACCCAGATAGAACCATCTTCCCGCTCATTTAGTGAGAGTACTGAATTGTTGCTCAAACCATCTTTGACTGAAATTCCCCTGATATGATTTCCATTAGTATCAAACACGTCTATTCCACCTCCTTTGGTACCAATCAGAACATCCCTTTTATGAGTCACGAGAATGCTTCTTACAATGGGATATGCCAATTGATCTGATGAAATGCATTTATTCGGAAACTCAGATAACTTAATGGTATATACTCCGTTCCCATCAGTTCCTATCCATAAAATACCGGGTTCTGATTCATAAATGCTTAAGACACGCGTTGCGATAGGATTATTTACAAACAGATCTGAAAGTATGTTAAGTTCTTTGAAATTTCGGGTGAATGGATTGAAACTGTAAATTTTGCCCTTTTCGGTACCGACCCATAGCTTGTTTTCTTCCTTCGAAAGTGAGAATGAAGTAATTATATCGCCAGGGATCCGGAGTTGCTTAACCTCCTTTGATTCAAGGTCAATCAGGAGGGCAGCGCCGTAGCGTTGAGTAATAAGTATATACGGGTGATGGTTTATTAAGACAGAAATTGATGATGACAGAGTCCCCGTTAATGGTAGCTGCAAAACTTCTTCAAGTTTATTGCCTGATAACATAAAAACCTGATTACTTCCTGTAATGCAGTATGCATGGTCGCCAGCAAAATGAATCCTTTTAATGTTGAGCGAAGCCGGCTGTGAAATATTATCGAAAATGATTTTATTAAATTGCATTGTTACAGTGTCAAATCTGAAAATACCATATCCAAATACTGAGGCCAGTGTGCCATAAATATCTGAATGACTGATTGCAATGTCATTTTCATAGTTTATCTGCTCCGATTCCTTTGTAAAATAAGAGGTAAAACGGTCGTGTATATTATCATATAATGCCAGCCCTTTGTTAGTGAGCATCCATATGGGTCCTGCTGAAGTAGGGTATAGTTCCCGTATAACATGATTATGAATAGAACTGGGATTATTCCCTGGCAGATAAGTCACTATATTGCTACCGTCGTAACGGTCAAGTCCGTTCCAGGTACCAAACCAGATATACCCTTCTGTATCCTTCACAATTGTATTCACTGCACCATTTGATAAGCCTTCACGACGTGAAATGGAATGAACATTTTTTTTGTATCCTGCGCTTAGTGGAAGAGACAACAAGAATAATAATACCAGATTAATAAGTTTATTGGTCATCTTAAATGCAAAGTCAGAAATCAGTCAATGATAAAGTAAAAGTAGAAAAAAATGGAGAATTATGTGAATCAATATTTATTAAAACAGCCGAGTAATTTGACCATATTTAGTTGATCCTTATTAATACTTGTTTTTCATTCCTTAGTCAGCGTTGGATATTTACCGGGACCAAAATAAGCCCCTGGTAAAACAAACGAAAAATTAAATCGAGTATCTCCTGTTGTTTTAATCTCATCCATTTCTTTATATTGTATGCTGCAGCAGCCAGTAGGGTGTTGGTTTGGTATCCTGCTCTGCCGCTGAGGTAATTCCTGATCATCCTGTCGTCATGTTTCAGGTGTGATATGAGCTCTTCTATCCCAGCTCTTGACCGACATCTCTCTTCCCGTTTCTTCTTCAGGTAGTAGCTTTCTCTTTTGAGCAGCTTCGGCATGATTATCTCGATTCCCTGTATTCCTCCATTGACTGGAAAAGCCAGTGGCTCTGACCATATTTCGCCGGAGTAAATTGACCATCCTTTGCCGGAATTAAGTGTTTGCCGTTAAATTATTTATGATAAATGCAATTGAACCGGCCAAATGTGGTCAAGACGTACTGCTTTTGCATAAGAAAAAATCTTTAATTTTAATGAATCATTAAAGGATAAGACCATATAACAAACAACCAATTAAAAACCTATATTCCATGACACCTATCAGCAGAAGGAAATTCATTTATTCCACGGCACTCATTTCAGGGATTCCCGGTATTCTTTCTTCTTTTGACACCGGGACTTTTGTAAAATCAGGAGGCATGTTAAATGATATTCAAGTTGGCGTGATCGCTTCTGCTGACAACCCGGAAAAAGATCTGAATATTGTAAGGGATCTTGGTTTCCCTGTATGTCAGCTTAATATCAGAACCTATTCTCCTGAACTGGCGAATAAACTTACTGCGACGCTTGAAAAATACAAGATTAAAGCTACGTCACTAATTTGTGGAGGCCCAGGTGTAGACAAGTATACTTTTTCCGAGGGTCCGTCAACAATTGGTCTTGTGCCGCGTGAAAACAGAGCAGCACGTGTGGAACGTCTTAAAAATGGTATGAATTTTTGCAAGGCAGCAGGCATTCCTGCAATTCAAACTCATTTTGGTTTTATTCCGGAAAATCCGAAAGATGTTCTTTATGGTGAGTTTATTGAAACGATGAAACCACTCGGGGAATATGCATTGAAAAACGGCATTGACATCTATTTTGAAACTGGACAGGAAAAACCAGTTACTCTGCTAAGGGCAATCTTAGATATAGGAACTGGGAACCTATTTGTGAATTATGATACTGCCAATCTGATAATGTATGGGAAATCAAATCCTGTAGATGGACTAAAGGTTCTGGGAAAGTATGTCAGGTCAATACATGCGAAAGACGGTAAATACCCGACAAATCCATATGAGCTTGGCAAAGAGGTTCCTATCCCAACGGGAGATGTTGATTTTCCGGTAGTAATTTCATCTCTTAAAAAATTAAACTTCAAAGGCGGTATAATTATTGAATATGAACTTGCTGAAAGCACAAGCGAATATCTATTAAAAACAAAAGAGTATCTTGAAAAACTGATCGCATCTTGACAAGGTTTAAAGAGTAATTCTGAACTGACAAAACAACAAGTAACTTAATTAATTGGAAAAACCGATGACCCATTATAATGTACTCCATTTCTAAGTTATGATTTAATCAAAGTTAAGTTGTTTTTTCATGAAGGATGATAATATAAAATTATTCTTTTTTGCTTCTTTTTTCTTTTTGTTGATAAGTGTTAGTATGTAAATAACTCGGGCCCCACTTTTATACAAGGCTTCTGGTGGCTCATAATCCAATCCTTGATTGAAAATACCATTAGTATTAACTATAGTTGGCCGGTTCAGATTGACCACCCAAAGCCGGAGTTAAAGACTCGTTTTTTAGTTATATATGATAATTGTTATCAGACCGGATTTTGAAGTGATCAAAGAAGAACGGATTTTACATTCCGGGCAAATCCAGGCTTGCCGAATAAAATTGGCTGCAACAGGCTCGCAGTATTCAATAGTGAAGGTTGCGATTTATGTTGCATACCTTAGACCTATAATATTCAATATGCAAGATAAATAGAGCAATCCGAACACTTATTGACCTGATTTTATAAAATCAATTCCCTCTGCTCTCAGCCATAAGAATTTCAATCTTGTCAACTTTTTCCTGAATGGATTGAAGCTGCGATTTGAGATTGTCATTTTCTGACTTATAAGATTTGATCTGTTCATTCTGATTTGAAATCTGTTTCTGCTGCTCCCTCACCGCTTCAACGAGAAGGGCTGTTATCGGAGCATACTGCATCGAATAATGATCGTTGTTTACCGAGACTACTTCCGGCACTACAGTTTCTGCTTCCTGGCCGATGAATCCCATCTGAAGGCCTTCCATTCCCGGGACTGGATTGTTCCAGAAAAAATTGACCCCTCTGAGCTGTAATACTTTCTGAAGCGCATCAGGAATGGTAACAATATCATGCTTTAGTCTCCTGTCGCTTACATTTAACCAGGAAACCAGTCCGCCGGCAGAGCCATTGACGAAGAAATTATTGCTTGAAATATTACTTGCTGAGTTGCCGTTTATCACGACTCTCCCATTGTCTAACTCACCAAATACAAGCGGAGTTGCAGTTGCCGAGTTGGCTATATATAAACGCTGCGAACCGGTTTCGTCCCTTCCTGCAGAATAACCGATACAAATATTCCCGTTGCCGGTCAGATTATTCCGACCGGCATAGGCGCCAAGATATGTATTCCCATCGCCTCCTGTAGCCTGGAGACCTGCAGAAATGCCAAGGCTTACATTATATTGACCCGTCATATTGCTTTGCCCGGTAAAAGCACCAACATAAGTATTTCTGGTCCCGGTCGAGATGTTGAGCCCGGAGTTTATTCCAATGCCAATATTATATGCTCCGGATTTGCTTAAAGCCCCTGCATTTGTACCCAGAAAAACGTTATTATATCCATCAATGTTTTCCTGTCCTGCCCATCCTCCGATAAAAACATTGAGGTTTCCTGAAGTGTTCTTGCATCCTGCCGAATCTCCGATAAATGTATTGCCAAGACCAATCGTATTGTTATATCCGCTTCGTTCCCCTATGAAAACATTATAATTCCCGGTTGAGTTTGCTCTTCCCGCCTTATATCCGATGAAAGAATTTGAAAAACCAGTGGTAAGATTTTTCCCGGCCTCGTGACCTATGAGATAGTTCCGCGGAGTAAGCTTCATGTAGCTCTCTGCGACTCCACCCGAAGCGTTGCCTACTGCAAAACCAAGCGTGGTATCGGTGGTGACTATTTTTGTAGTTGCAGGTGTAATGTCGAGATAATTCTGAGGTATTCCTCCCTTTGTCATGTCATACCCGCCGACGGAAAAGCCTCCCTTCTTACCCTTTAATGTTGGATTGCTGTCAAAATAAAGCCTGGCGCTATCGGTGCTTAACGTAAGAAGATCATATACTGTCGTGCCTTTCGTGGCATCATAACCCCCAACTGCAAACCCTCCCCTTTTGCCTTTCGCATCACCGTTCCCTACATAAGCTCTTATACCCTCATTGTAAACAGCGAAGACCGTATTGCCTGCCTGATTCTTAACTTCAAACAGAGCCTCTTCCATATCGGTTGTTGTTCCGGTTATACCAAGCTTTGAGAGCGGAGCAACGTTCTTTGCCAGCAACGAATATGGAACAGCCCAGATCTGACTGGTTCCCATATCAGTCCAGCCTGGTCCCGGATATTTGACTTCTGTCTTCAGGAAAAGTGTCTGTGCGCTCCAGTCAATTGCCGAAAAAGATGCTGCCG
>Ga0224523_1000460_pt1 | contig 21508 bp, 19 predicted proteins | sample CFST50metaG_FD_182732 | JGI IMG/M metagenome (GOLD analysis project Ga0224523, IMG submission 182732) | Peat soil microbial communities from Stordalen Mire, Sweden - C.F.S.T50 | ecosystem: Environmental > Terrestrial > Soil > Wetlands > Peat | place: Sweden: Norrbotten County, Stordalen Mire...
TTATTATAAATACTTTTTATTGAATTATCTAAAAAATTTATAATATTGGATTTTCTAACAGATGTTTTATTTGGTGGAAAGTCATAAAAAAAATACATACTAGAATATGAAGACCTATGGAATTTTGGTGTTAAGGTTTCACCATTTATTATACTAAGATAATCTAAAAAGTAGTCTCTTCCACTGGAAAAATCAACTAAAGGGCATGCAACAAAGCCTGCTGATCTTGCATTCATTTCTATTGGTGAAAATGAGCCATCATTTTTAATCAGTAATTCCAGATGACCAAATGTGTTTTTTAGTCCTAATGATCTAAAACAATTTATTGCAAAGTCTGCAATCCGTTCCTGAAGACTATCATTCAAGGAAATAGGATTATAATGCAATTTAATTGCTATTCTGTTATTTACGGTAAATTTAGTATGATATTTCATGGAAATTCCATAAACAGAAATATTCCCAAAATTATCACCAAGCAGCTCAACTGTAACTTCTTGGCCAGCAACAAATTCTTCTATTAATACGATTCCATCTGAAGAGTAAGTTTTAGCTTTATTAAATGCATCCTTTAGCTCCTCTTCAATACAATCCCGTGATAAAATTGTGATTCCCCTTGAACTACTTGCATCATTTGGCTTGATGATAATTGAATAATCTCTCGAAAAATTTATAATATCTGCAGTGAACTTATCATATGACTTTGATATCCTATTTAATAAGCCATCAAACCGCCATTTTGCTGTCATGTGTGTTTTTGAAACAATTGTCGACAGAACCGAATCCGGTAATCCATGGTTACAAAAGTAACGGTTAAGTATATTTGTTGTTACGATGCCAATATCTGCAGAAGTATATGTTCCTATAATTTCAATATTCTCAACTGATTTAATTTTTTTAATAATGCTTGAAATATTTGTTACATCTTCTTGAATATGAATATCAGGTTTGACTCCAATTTTGTTATTTCTGTCAATAATTATAGAAAAAATATTTTTTTGTGTTAATTTATCAAGGATGCCTTGATTAAATTCGCTTCCTGAGAGTATAACTACTGCTTTTTTCTTCATAGTAAATACTACCAACCAGCTTTAATGCTGCTTATTATATAATCAATATCATTGTCGGTTAAATTTGAATGAACTGGGAGAGAAATTTGCTTTTTATTAAACTCTTGTTGATTGATTAAATCGACTTGAACGCCTCCAAATATTGAATTTTTATCAATACCAGTATGTACAATTGATACAGGAATACCTTTATTATTCATTGATTTTATGAAATCCCCTCTATTATCAACCAGCATTGTGAATAACCAGTATGCACTTTCTCTATCAAGTTTATAATTTAATAATGATATTCCTGGCATGTTTGATAATCCTTCTCGATATTTTCGTCCATTATTTTGATGTTTTGCTAAAATATTCGCGAAATTCATAAGATTGCCTAGTCCTATGGCAGCAGCTAAATCATTAAGATGATATTTATAACCAATGTTAGTAGCGTTATATATTCTTTCCCCAAGAATATCTGGTCCGGAATTTTCTCTATCAATATCAAACCAACGCCGACGCTTAGCATTATAATAGTCCTGATTATTTAAACAACACAGAGCTCCTCCATCGCCTGTTGTCAAGTGCTTAATTGCTTGAAAAGAGAATGCTGTGAAAGTTGAAATTGAACCAATTGGTTTTTTTTTATATGTTGCCCCTAAAGCATGAGCAGAATCTTCAATTATTATGAGATTATTATTATCTGCAATTTCTTTTATTTCATCTAAATCACAAGGGTAACCGGCCCAATGTACTGGAATAATTGCTTTTGTTTTATCAGTTATTTTTTCTTTAATTGATGCTGGATCAATATTACCTGTATCGAGTTGAATATCGGCAAAAACCGGTTTTGCACCTTGCATTAAAATTGCTAAACCTGTCGCAATAAATGTTTGAGGGGGTAAAATTACTTCATCTCCTGGCCCAATATTTGAAATGGAAAGTGCCAAATGTAAGGCCGAAGTACCACTATTTACTGTAACAGGGTTTATTAAACCTAATTTCTTAGTTAATTCAATTTCAAATTCATCTGCAACCTTCCCTGCCGAAAGAAAGGTAGATGATAGGACTTTATTTGCAAATTCAATTGCTTGTGGTGTTATTGATGTATGAAAAAAGAACATATCATTGAATAATTAAGACTATAAATATTTCTTAGTTGTAGATCCCGTGCCACTTATTGCTCAATTTGGTATTCCCAATAATAAGTTTTAGTGTTCGCCAAGATGTATTTTCAATGGTATAATCTAATGGTAATTTGACTTTATTCCCATTCTTATGTTCCTCAATTGATAATCTAATGGAATCAAGAATTATTTTGACATCCAAACCGGAAAGTATAATACTTCCTGTATCTTGTGCTTCGGGTCGTTCCATTGATTCACGAATAGAAATCGCAGGGAAGGAGAGTATGGAAGATTCCTCACTGATTGTACCACTATCAGAAATCGTACATAGAGCATTCATTTGTAGAGAGATGTAATCTATGAAACCAAAAGGTTTCATCCAGTGAATCCTTTGGTCAAAAGTGCTCCCTTCCAGCATTTCAATTTTTTTGCAGGTGCGAGGATGGGTAGAAACAATGACTGGAGCATTGTACTCCTTGGCAATGGTATTTAAAACATGTACTATCTTTTGGAGATTACCAGGGTTATCTACATTCTCTTCCCTATGCGTTGAGACTAAAAAATAACTTTTGGTTTCAAGTTTCAGGTTAGAAAGGGCTTGAGATTGTTGGATCTTGGGTTTGTAATAATCCAAGACTTCTTTCATAGGACTCCCCGTTAAATAGATACGACGATGAGGGAGCCCTTCGGAAAGCAAGTGTCGGCGGGCATGTTCGGTATAGACCAGGTTGAAATCTGCAATGTGGTCAATGATCCTGCGATTAATCTCTTCGGGAACATTGAAATCAAAACTTCGATTTCCTGCCTCCATATGAAATACAGGAATATGCATGCGTTTTGCCATATAGGCCGATAAGCATGAATTGGTATCACCGAGAACTAATAAAGCGTCGGGTTGCTCTTTTACCAGTGCCTCCTCAGTTTTCCGCATGATATCGCCAATGGTAGCGCCAAGTGAAGAAGTGTCTACATTTAAAAAGAGGTCCGGTTTACGAAGTTCCAGTTCATTCCAGAATATTTCGTTAAGAACATAGTCATAGTTTTGTCCTGTGTGAACAATTACTTGTGTAAGGTGCTGATCTAAAAGAGCCATGGTACGCGACAGGCGGATAATTTCAGGTCGGGTACCGACTACGGTCATGACTTTAAGGGAAGATTTTGGTTTCATTTTGCAGGTTCAAGGTTCAAAGTTCAAGGTTCAAGGGTATTTGAAAATTTCGCCACCTTGCTACCTCACTACTTTTATTTTTAAACTTCTTCGAAAAATGTATCAGGATCATCGGGATTGAAAAATTCATTGATCCAGAATATTGTATAAAGGTCTTCTTTGCCAACATTGGTTATATTGTGTATGTACCAGATGGGCATGTCAATATAAGCAGGTCCGCTGCCTGAGAGGCGAAAATCCATTACTTCATCAGTTCCTACTTTTCTTAGGTGGATCAGTGCTTCCCCTTTAATGACTGAGAACCTTTCAATTTTCCGGGTGTGAAAATGATTACCACGGGTAACCCCGGGATTTGTTGTCGAAAAACTCACCTGACCGCCTCCGTTCAACTGGATGATTTCTACAAATGCACCCCGGTTGTCGGTATGCTGAACATATTTTACCGGATAGTGATTCCGGATGTCCATATAACACCGGAAGGTATTGAATAGGTCAATTTCGAATTTGTCGTTAAGAGAAGGGATAATTCCCTTTTCAATATATTCTTTTTTGTAATATAAAAGATGATGCAGGATGTTGGTTACTTTAATTATGGAAGTATGAGCAACTGGCAATGCACTTATTATCTGTTTATCCCTGTAATTCCTGATCTTGATGATAAATTCCTTCACCAATTCGCCTATATAGATAAGCTTTAATTCGGTATCAATCTCTATCTTCGGGATTGCATCATGATTCAACTGATATGAGAAGGTGGCAATCACTGAGTTATAATAGGGGTTTCCAAAAGGACCAAATACATTTGGAATCACCATTCCGGTAAAACCCCCGCCACTACTTTCAGCCCAATTGGTCAGGAGGACGCGACCTTCTTTCTTGGATCTTCCATATGGATTGTCGCGTTCTTCCTGCGTGGAGGATGAAAACAGCACATGTGCTTTGCTATTAGTGCACTCTAAAGCATCAATCAGTTTTTTAACAAGTTGAATGTTGGTGTCGTAAATCACCGCTGGATCTGCATTCCGATTTACTGCTGCAAGATGGACAATTGCATCGCAGGAAGCAACAAACTGTTTTAATTGTTGATCATCGTTAAAAAACTCATCCCGGAATGGAACCAATTCAAATTCTTCCTTATAAAGAGAAAGCGTATTGTACAAATGTGTGCCAATAAACCCGGATTGGCCGGTTATTCCAATTTTAATCATTTTCTGCTATCTCTCCCAGGACGTCTTTACGAATAAATTTTAATTTTAAAAGTAGTTCCTTCGTCTGCTTTAAATCCAGCCTATGGGTGTTGTGAGAAGTATAATCCTCTGCGTCAGCTACCTTTTCTTCTCCTTCGGTAAAGTATTTGCTATAGTTCAGATCGCGTGTGTCTGCGGGAATGCGGAAGTACTCACCCATGTCTTCTGATTTAACCATCTCTTCTCGGTTCACAAGAGTTTCATAAAGTTTTTCGCCATGCCGAGTGCCGATAATTTTAATTGGATTCAAAGCCTGATAAAGTTCAAGTAGAGCCTGTGCTAAAACCCCAATTGACGCGGCTGGCGCTTTCTGAATAAACAGATCTCCATTATTTCCATGCTTAAATGCAAAAAGAACTAAATCTAGAGCATCTTCAAGAGTCATCATAAATCGTGTCATTTTTGGATCGGTAATTGTTAATGCTTGACCATTTTTAATTTGTTGTATAAATAAAGGAATTACCGATCCACGAGAAGCCATTACATTACCATATCTTGTTCCGCAAAAGATTGTATAACCATTGGTATTACGTGATTTGGAAACCATCACTTTTTCACTTAGTGCTTTTGACATACCCATAGCGTTGACTGGGTATACTGCTTTATCGGTGCTAAGCACAATGACATTTTTTACATTATTTTCCAAAGCACTATCGAGAACATTTTCACAACCGATAACATTAGTACGCACTGCTTCCATAGGGAAAAACTCGCACGAAGGAACTTGCTTCAAGGCTGCCGCGTGAAAAACAAAATCAGCACCCTTCATAGCAGAATCAACACTCCGCTTATCGCGAATATCTCCTATATAAAATTTTATTTTATCGTTCTGATAATGTTGACGCAAATCATCCTGTTTCTTCTCGTCGCGGCTGAAAATCCGAATTTCTTGAATATCAGTTTTTAAAAATCGCTCAAGAACTGTCGTTCCAAATGAACCAGTTCCTCCCGTTATCAGTAATGTTTTATTTAAAAACATTTTAGCTGGTTTTATCTATTAAGTTTTTTATTACAAGTAATCCTTTGACTATTCTTTCCCAAGATTCTGTACCAATGGCTATTCTAATATCTTTATCACAGGAAACTCCATAGCCGATGCCTGGGACAGCACTGATATGATATTCTAAGAGTAGTCTTGTGCAAAATTCATTTGATGATAACTGAGAAGGTTTAATTGATACAAAGAAATACCAAGCTGCACTGCCATCCATAAATGAAAGTCCTATATTATTCATATATTCAGCAACTTTCTTTCTTTGTTCAACTACTTTTTTGATCTGTGGTTTGGTAATTTTTATAATTTCAAAAAAATGTTTTGAGATATAATGTTCTAATATTGTGGCTGGACAAGTAATTAAGTGTTGATTTATTTTTAGAATTTCATTGATTAATTTGGAATTAGTAATCACATATCCTAAACGCCATCCTGAAATACCATAATTTTTCGAAATCGAATTACAAACAATTGAATTTTGTAAATTACTAGATATTTTACCTAATGAAATGAACTTTACATCATCAGGAATGAAATCACTATAAGCTTCATCAGAAAGAATATAAATATCATACTTGATAGCAATGTTTAGTAAAAACTCAACTTCACTTTTGGAATAGATTTTACCGGTTGGATTATTAGGATTATTGATTATTATACATTTCGTTTTTTTTGTAATATATTTTTCAATATTAAATATTATTTCATTCTTTTGAATTGTTATTGGTTTGCCATAACACAATTTGACCTGTTCAGTATAACTTACCCAACATGGTTCGAAAATTAATACTTCGTCATTCGGGTTTAAAATTGCCATCAAAGACATATGAATAGCGATTTTTGAACCAGCGGTCACAATTATTTCACTTTCTGGATTAAATGAAAAACCATATTCATCATTAAAGTATTTAGAAATATTATTCCTTAATTCAATTATTCCTCTTGAATGAGAGTAATGATAGATGTCTGGAAAGGGTAGATCGTCAAATGAAAATAATGGTATGTTAAAAAAAGCTTCTCCAAGCGATAAAACAATAATATCTTCACCCCTTTGTTTCATTTCATAAACCATATTATTGTATCTGATAGAATTAGCTTCCACAACATTTGTAACAATTTTTGATGCTTTTGTCTTATTTTTCAACTTTTGTTTATCCATAGTTAATTCAAATTATTAATTGAACGAAAACACCAAGATAATTTGTAAAAATCCAACTGATAAAGACCAAGATCGCATTTATTAACCTTTAAATCTTTAAAGCTATGCCAATCACAAAATCAAATGTAATCACAAAGGAATACAAGGACAAGTTTGGTGACCAGGCAGTATTCCGCAGCCGATGCGGCCTGAATGTCCTAGCCATTCCGCCAAGGAAACCTAGAAAGGAGATGACACAAAACATGATAGATACGTGTTATTAATAATAAGATCAAACGGTTTATTAATGGCAGATAATACTGGCTGTCCAATATATTTTTTTACACTTTATTTGTGTGATGGAGGTTTTAATGTTGAGAGCATTTCTTTTTCATAAGAAATACATTTTCTAAGACCTTCTAATAGACTTATTTCAGGCTTCCATCCCAAATCTATACATGCCAATGAAATATCAGCATAGAGATCGAAAATTTCATTTGACCGTTCAACGTTTTTTTCGGTAACAGTTTTTGAAACTCCAATTATTTTAAAAATTGAATCAATGATTTCTTTGGCACTATTTGAACTCCCACTCCCAATATTATATATTCCCGGAGATTTTCTGTTAATGGTTTTTATCAGAGCTTCTAAAACATCATTTATAAATACAAAATCACGTCTAGGTCGTAGGTCATTGACTTCTACTTCATCTATACCTGGATCAAGGGCTTTGTGGATAAGTTCAGGTATTAGAAAACGGGAGGATTGTCCCGGACCATAGATATTGAATAATCTCAAAATAGTTACATTTACCTGGAATTTCTTTTGATAGAACTGGCATGCCTGATCAGCAAATATTTTTGATTGACTGTAAGGATTGTATGCTTCCAATGGATGATCTTCTTTTATGGGTAAAAATCGCGGGGGCCCATATACATATGAACTCAAATGAGTCATGGATGCGCCAGTAGTTCTGCAAAACTCCAATGCATTAACTGTGCCGAGGAGATTGTTTTCATAAAAGGGAAAAGGATCTTTCCAACTATCAGGTACATAGGTTCTGCCTGCAAGATGAAAAACATGATCAATTTTTGCATTCTGAAAACATTGTAATGGTTTGATTTTAGCAATATCACCATCCTGAATATCAAATTCAAAAGTATTGTAACCCGCGGTCAACAATTCCCTGGTTAGATTTTTGCCAATATAACCAGAGGATCCGGTTACCAAAATATTCATCTCACCAACTATTAATCAAAGGAATATCAATATTCGCTTTCTCATAATCTTCTGGCCGGCCAATATCAAGCCAATAACCTGAATATTGATAAGCACTTATTTTTTTATTATCCTTCAGCATTGTTAACATCAGGTTATCAAAACCAAATGGCGTATCTGACGGGATTAAATTGAGCAATTTTCTATTCATTACATATACCCCCATGGAAACATCAAAAAAGTATTCCGGCTTTTCCTTAAATCCGGCAATTTGTTTCTCAGTGGGATCAAGTTCAATAACACCAAAATCGATTTTTGTTTTCACTCTGTATGTCGAAACAGTGAGCAAATTCTGATTATTTATATGATATTCGAAAAGATTCCGGAAATCGAGGTTGGTAAGTAAATCACCATTCATAACAAGAAAATTTTCCGGAAGTTCCGGGATTAATTTAATAGGAGCAACAGTCCCGAGAGGTTTATCTTCCTTAGAGTAATTTATTTTAATCCCTATTTTATTCCCATCACCAAAATATGCCTGAATGATTTCACCAAAATGATTAAGACAAATAAATAACTCATTAACGCCACATTTGATTAACCTTCTAATAAGTATTTCCAAAATAGGTTTTTCTCCGATTGGCACGAGTGGCTTTGGAATAACTGTTGTATAGGGCTTTAACCTGGTTCCCTTGCCTCCAGCTAAAATTACAGCTTTCATGAATTTAGTGAATGGTGAATGATTAGAGGTGAGTAGTAATAGGTGAATAGTGAGTGTAAGTGTGGGGGTGTTATTTTCATGGTTTGTTTTTTATGTATTTGATTAAGCCGAGGAGTTTCTTTGCTTCATGCAGCGCATTCATCGATATTTGATGGTACAGAAACCGATGCTATTCTGATCTGGGAGGTAATTCCATACAATTCTTTTTTGGGAAAACCTTTTGTTAAAAGATGTACCTCCTTTGCAAGAAACATTGATTCTTTACAAACATCCTACTCCTTATGATTCATGGTTTTTTAGTTCCTTTTCACTTCTCACTACTTCCCTTCAAGATTATAAACGCTTCCGGGTTCTTTTCACGAAATCCCGCTTCTTCACATTCTTTGAGCAGTTTGTAAACGATGTCGCGGTGGATCAGGGTTTTGGTTTTATTGATGAGGTATTCAAGGTAGTTATTATCGATTTCACTGCCGATGAGGAAAAGGTTAATCTGGTTTGTGTCTTTTCCTCTTGCAAGATCTCCCGTGATATATGCTTTTTTAACGGATCCTAAATGCCTAAGTACATTCTCGATGATCTGGTCAAACCCGACCATATTTCCGCAGAATATTATTGATATTGGGGAAGAAAGGATGATTGTTATTGGCTTTATATATCTTCCGGTTCTGCTCCATCCCGGATATCAGAAACCCGGCCTTTTCAAACCGGTTCAATTCCAGCCGGATGAAATTCGTGGATTCATAGAATTCCGTTTCCAAATTCCGGAAATAGAATTTCGAGTTACTGTTCAGGAAGAACCGGAGCAGCATCTTGATGCTGGTTTTGCTGGTGATTAAAGTGTCAAACAAGGTTTCAGGTGATGATATGATGAAGTGAAGAAAAAATTATCTTATTTCAAGAAGTTTTTTAAGGATTAAAACAGCAGCATTTCCATTACCAAACTCCGGTTTAGGGGGGGCAACCGGGATATTGCCATGAATTGCCTCCAGAATCTTCCCAGGTTGTGTATCGGTAAGGATGTTCCAGTTATCATTCAGGGTTTCAATCCATTCCGTCTCACTACGAATAGTGATGCACTGTTTTCCAAGGAAATAAGCTTCTTTTTGCAATCCCCCAGAATCAGTAATCACTTTATGGGCATTCATTGTTAATTTCAGCATTTCGAGGTACCCAACCGGTTCGATAAGATGAACATTTTCCGGAAGGTCAATAATTGAAGGGATCACTTTACGGGTACGTGGATGAATAGGAAAGATAACAGGGTAATCTGTATTTGAAAATGCTTCAAGTATGTTCAGGATATTTTCAGGATTATCGGTGTTTTCTGCACGGTGAATAGTAGCAAGAAGATATAGATCAGGTATTCCATTTGTGTTGTATTTTTCCGGATTGTTACGGATGACGGTAGTGTAATAAAGAACGGAATCATACATAACATCGCCTGAAAAACAAGCGATATTAGCGAGGCCTTCTTTTTCAAGATTTTTTATGGCTGTAGTGGTTGGTGCGAACAAAAGGTTGGAGATATGATCGGTAACAATGCGGTTGATCTCTTCGGGCATGGAACGATTGAAACTTCTTAAACCGGCTTCTACGTGGGCAACGGGGATGTGAAGCTTTACAGATGAGAGACTACCGGCGATAGTAGAATTTGTATCTCCATAAACCAAAGTCCAGTCGGGCTTTTCCCGTATGAGAACTTCTTCGATTTTAATCATCATCATGCCAGTTTGATAAGCATGTGTTCCTGAACCGACCCCAAGGTTGAAATCGGGCCGGGGTATATCCAATTCACGAAAAAAAACCTCAGACATATTCTCATCATAGTGCTGTCCGGTATGTACAAGTACTTCATGGATTTCAGGGTTTCCCCTAAATTGACGGGAAACGATTGCTGCTTTAATGAATTGTGGACGTGCACCAATGATGGAAACAATCTTCATGCAGCACGGGTTTGAGTAGTGAATGGTGAGTAGTGAATGGTGAATGATGAGTAGTGAGTAGTGAATGATGAGTAGTGAGTAGTGAATGATGAGTAGTGAGTGGTGAGTGGTAAGAGTGTTATTTTTTGGGTTTGTTTTTCAGGTATTTGATCAAACCGAGGAGTTTCTTTTTAGTTAATTCAATTTTTGGTAAAATATCGAGGGTTCCAATGAATCCCAAATCCCGGGATAATAATAGTTGTGTTTCCAGTTCAGAGATAGAGCCCAGTGAAATATAAAGAAATTGAATAAACTCTTTATCACTGCTTCGTGCAGCACCTTCAGCGATATTTGATGGTACTGAGACCGATGCCCTTCTGATCTGTGAGGTAATTCCATACAATTCTTCCTTGGGAAAACCTTTTGTCAAAAGATATACCTCCTTTGCAAGAAGCATTGATTCTTTCCAAACATCCAAATCTTTATGGTCCATAAAAATTTATTTTCCATTCACCATTCACTACTCACTATTCACCTTTTACAGCTTCCCCCGGTCAGTCACAGTTGGGAGTGCGACTTTGCTGTGAGAATTCCCTGCAGGTTTTCTGGCTTTCCTTTCTATTAACGCCTTCCGGAAACGCTGGTAGAAAAAGGAGAAAGCAATCAGGAATCCACCAAGAATGAAGAGAACGATGATCCTGCCATCCTCACCTAAAAATTCAAAATCAAAAACAAGAATCTTTACCAGTGTTGCTAGGAGTAACACAACAGAAAGCCGGGGGATAAACCGGTGATTCCAGATCATTCCAAAACCAATCAGCAATAGTGAAACAAAAAGCAGGATAATCGAATAGGGCAGGTAATGATTTTGTGAAACCATCTCGGAAATCAAAACCTTTCCGGTATAACCGAAAAAGACCGTAAGATGATCGTATTCCATCAAGACTAAAGAGAGACACAAACCGATTACGTATGTTTGTAAAGCATGCATCATGAACCTTTGGTTTATCCAGCTCTTCCTTAAGTAATAGTAGAAAAGGACGATCAGTCCAAGGAACAACGGAAGCAGGAAGTAATGGGCGATAAAGCAGGAGATATATACATAATCGCCCTGTAACCCTATGTTCCTGATCGCGACAATGGATGAATTTACCATCAGGGGATATGCCAGCAGTGTGAGGGCGGCCATTATAAAGACCGGCCTGAGAAGCGATGACTTCTGCTTTTCCAGAATAGGAATCAGGATAATCAAAAACAGACAGGTAAATGAGAACCAGCTCAGCAGCATCGCTTCCTGAACCGGGAAGAGCATTGAGAAAAGGAAATGCCAGCACCAAAAGCCGGAGATGTAGAGCAGGATAATGAAAAGGATCTTCAGGATCGTCCGGTACCTTCTCCGTGAGAACCATTTCCCCGGAATAGGCGTTTCCAGCTTCTTTATCATCATGTGATTGAAGAAGAGGGCAAACACTGTAAAAACCCCAGACTGAAAACCATCGTAAAAAAGCGTCCGGTTCAACGGGATCGCTCCTGCATAAAGCCCGGGAAAATACAGGATGATACATTTATAAATGAACATCACAGACATGATTGCCACCAAACCAATGGAAATCACAAGAGTTGACCAGTTCTTTGCATATTTTGAGTAGAAAACCAGCAATACAGAAAAGACAGAGGTAAAAAGGATTATATAGTTCTGATGGGCCCACAGCGGAAAGATCATGCTGAAAAGGAAGAGCGTCAGAAAAACATAAGGATTCCTGAAGAGATTAGGATTGAGTTTCGGCGAAAAATAAAGAAGCGTTCCGGTAAACAGGGCAAGGATCATTGTGAAAAGCCCCTGGAGATCCTCATAACCGTATTTCTGAAGCACGTACAGGACAGATCCCCAATAAAAGAATGTATTGACCAACATCAGAAGGATTGCCACCAGCTCATGGATCACTTTCTTTTGTCTCAGGTTGATTACAAGTCCGGAGATAAAAAAGGTAATGTAAAAAAGGGACGAAATAATGATATAGGTTGAAACAAGATCAACCGAATCACTCATCAAGATTCGGCGCATCCAGAAGAAAGCTATCAGCAGGATAGAAAGGAAGGAATGTAAAAAAAAGGGAATCAGATTGCCGGTCTTAAAATAAAGGAAGAGAACCAACCCGGTGAAAAGGAGAAGTAAAAAGTAATCTGGGTAGTAATGCCTGTGATAATCATGTAACAGGAAGAAAAGAGAAATACAAAACAGAATAATAATAACCAACTGCAGGGAACCCTGTCTCAGTTTGTAAGCATGCCAGAGGGGAATAATACACAGGGCAAGCGTGACGGTCATCGCCGTCCAGAGCGTCGGGTAATATATCCCAGTAACCATGAAATCATAACTGAGAACTTTGATATGAACTGCAAAGACCCAGAAGCTGCCTGCAAGGGCTAAACTCCGTGCAAAAGCCGGATGTTGATTGTATAGGAAAAATGGCAATGCCAGTATTATTAAACCTGGCAAAAGCTGGATCAACACCTTCCAGCCATTAAATGAAGAGATAGTGGCGTCGACTGTTTCTTCAGGTCCGGCAGATGTAAAGAAAGAGAGAATTATAGAAAGCAAGGATTGTCCAGGGCTTATCAGGAGAATGAGAAACACTGCACCGGCGATAAAGAATGCAATCCCAAGAATCCTGAAAAAATACTGTGTTATAAATTTTTCGGCTTTTCTAAAAACAGACCGGTTTCCCCGGTGGATTTTTGAACTAGGCCTTCTATGGTGCCGATGTGAGTGTTGGTGGGGTTCTATCATTGATGAAGTGATAAAGTGATGAAGTGAGGAAGTGAGGAAGTGATTAAGTTTTAAGTGTTAAGTGGTTAAGTGAGGAAGTCGGCGGTCTGCGGTCTGCGGTCCGCTTGTTATTCCAACAACCATCCTGCTATCGGAACTATATTAATCAACAATCCATCAATCTTGATTTCTTCCTGTTCTTCTCGGGTCAGGATCATTCCATGTTTTAATTTATAGCATTGCATGGCCTCTGACAACCCGGTTAGTTCGCGTTTCCTTACAGCCGCCTCGGACAGGGAATAACAAACCTGGATTGCTTCTGTGACGGTTTCTTTTGTCCTAATGATAAAATCACATTCATGTTTCCCATGGTGATACCAGACCTCTTTACCACGGCGCTGAAGTTCGATAAAGACTAGGTTTTCCAGAATCCGTCCATGGTTTTCAGAGAACCGGAACCCCAACCTGGAAACAAGTGCATGGTCAATAAAATAAATCTTTTTCGGATTCTGTATCTGTTTCTTAATGGAGAAATCATATTTGCTGATTTGAAACAAAAGATAAGTGTCCTGGAGAAAGTCAAGATATTTTTTAATGGTTGTCGGATTTTTAACCCCGGTAATTTCTGTCAGGCTGTTATAGGATATGAGCTTGGAAACATTTCCCGCAAGGTAGTTGACGAGCACAGAAATTTCGTGTTCATGGGTAAGATGGTTCCGGACCATGACATCGCGGTAAAGGATACTCTCATAAAGACTTTTCAGGTAGAGGTCGTTTCCCGTATCAATATATTGAGGGAACCCACCTGTTTTAAAGTATTCTTCGAACCACCTGCTGATGAACGCTTTCTTCCTGGTATCCTGCCTGCCTGCTATGCCCTGGTGCATTCCCTTGAAACGCAGGAATTCGGCAAATGAAAAGGGATATAACTCGAAGCGAAGATACCGGCCTGTAAGGCGTGTCCCTAGTTCACGACTAAGCATCGTTGCATTGGAACCGGTAAGAAATACCTTGCAGCCATAATCATGAAGCCGCCTTACAAAACGCTCCCAACCTGTAACATTTTGGATTTCGTCAAAATAAAAGGTATTCTGTTCCCCGAATAGTTCTATCAATACCTGTTGCAGGAGTTGAAAATGTTCAACGGTAAAGTTGACAAGCCGCTCATCGTCGAAGTTAAAATAGAAATCCTGCTCGGCATTATCATGTCTGATCTGGTGCAGCAGGGTGGATTTTCCGCAGCGCCTCACCCCGGAAATGACCACTACATCCTTTATCGTGAGATAATCATCAGGGAAGTCCCGTCTGATGTATTGTTCACTCCAGGTAAGTTGTTGTTGATCGAGGATGATATTTTTCAGAAGTTCTTTCATGAATAACTATTCAATTTAGAAACAAAGATATAAAAGTTTCTATTATGAATAGATAGTTTGACATGTTGATTTTTTTTTAGTTGGCGGTCGGCGGTCGGCGGTCGGCGGTCGGCGGTCCGCCGTCTGCTTAACTACAATACTGCCTATAAACTGCTGCAATCCCTTCTCTGAGATCGATCTTCTGCCTCCAACCGGCCTCATGCAACCGGGTAACATCGAGTTGCTTTTTATATGTGCCGTCGGGTTTGGTAGGATCCCATTTAAACTCCCCCTTGAAACCAACGATCTCTTTCACAAGGTCTGCCAGTTCCCGAATCGTAAGGTCCTGGCCGGTGCCGATGTTGAGGAAATGGACCGCGGTTGGTGGTCGGCAGTCGGCAGTTGGCGGTCTGCGGTCGACGGTCTGCGGTCTGCCGATGGGAGCATCCACATTTTCCATCACATACACACAGGCATCCGCCATGTCGTCAACATGCAGGAATTCACGGTATACTTGGCCAGAGCCCCACAGGGTGATTGTAGTTGGTGAGTTGGCGAGTTGGTGAGTTGGTGAGTTAGAATTAATCCCGTATTTGGAAAGAATGTTCAAAATTTCCTGTTTTGAATTTGCACCTGTAACGCCTTCAACAGGTCGTTTATCCAAGTCTTTTCGGATCCCTTCCCAATTGGCTGTTTCGAGGCAACGGGCCAGATGCATCTTCCGGATAATGGCCGGGAGAACATGAGATGTTTCCAGGTTGTAGTTGTCATTGGGGCCGTAAAGATTTGTAGGCATAACGGAAATGAAGTTGCAGCCATACTGCCTGTAATAGCTTTCACACATCTTGATCCCGGCAATCTTGGCGATGGCATAAGGCTCATTTGTGGGTTCAAGTTCGCCGGTTAAAAGATACTCCTCTTTTAATGGCTGTGGTGCATTCTTGGGATAGATGCAGGAACTTCCCAGGAATAAGAGCTTTTTCGCACCATGCACATAAGAGCTGTGGATGATGTTATTCTGAATCATCAGGTTTTCAAAGATGAACTGAGCGCGGTAGGTGTTATTGGCCATGATGCCGCCGACTTTGGCAGCCGCGTCAATGACATATTCAGGTTTTTCTTTAGCAAAAAATGCTTCGACGTCAACTTGGCGGGTGAGATCAAGTTCATCCAGTGTTCGCAGAATAAAGTTGGAATAACCTTCATTAGTCAAGTATCTGTGTATTGCAGAACCGACCATTCCTTGATGGCCGGCGATATAGATTTTTGAGGATTTTTCCATAAAAAGAAGTGATGCGGTGATGATGTGATACAGTGATGGAGTGTTTATTGGAGTTTTTTAGATAAGGCTAAGATTAGTCTTGAGAGTAATGTCCGGATATATTTTATTTTTTCATATTGTACTGTTGGATCTTTAAGATATTGCAATCTTTCGGAAATTAATAGCTGAGTTTCAATTTCAGATAGTGAACCCTGGGCTATGTAAAGAAACTGGATAAATTCTTTCGTGGTTTTTCTGGAAGACCCTTCCGCAATATTTGATGGAACAGATACAGCAGCCCTTCTTATCTGACTTGTTAGTCCATAGAGCTCTGATTGAGGAAAAGTTTTAGTACCCTGGTAAATTTCAATCACAAAATCCATAGAAACTTTCCAAACTTCCAAATCCTTATGATTCCTCACCTCACTCATAATCATCTATCACTTCATCACTGTATCACTTCATCACAGTATCACTTCATCACTGTATCACTTCATCACTTCATCACTTCATCACTACTCCTTTTCTTTATCTTCCCGAAATCCGCCTTCATCATGATCTTGACAAGTTCTTTGAATGTTACTTTTGGCGTCCAGCCGAGTTTTTCCTTTGCTTTCGAAGGATTCCCAAGCAACAAGTCCACCTCTGTAGGTCGATAATATCTTGGGTCGATGGCCACTACAATTTTTCCTGTCGATTTCAGGATACCTGTTTCTTCAGCCCCGGTTTCCTTCCAGGTAATTTCTTCTCCCATTACCGCGAAAGCTTCTTCCACAAATTCCCTTACCGTGTGAGATTCACCGGTGGCAAGGACATAGTCGCCAGGCTCATTGGCCTGCAGTATTCTCCACATACCTTCCACGAATTCGGGCGCATAGCCCCAGTCGCGTTTCGCATCCAGGTTCCCCAGCAGGAGGGTCTCCTGAAAACCGTGGAGGATTTTTGCGACAGAAACGGTGATCTTCCTTGTAACGAAGGTCTTTCCCCGTCGCTCGGATTCATGGTTAAAAAGAATACCGTTACAGGCAAACAGATTATACGCTTCCCTATAATTGACGGTCACCCAATAAGCATAGAGCTTCGCTGCTCCATAAGGGCTACGGGGATAGAATGGGGTCCTTTCCGATTGAGGTACCTCCTGAGCCAGTCCGAATAGCTCAGAGGTACTGGCCTGGTAAAAGTGTGTCTTTGAACCGGTCTCCCTGATCGCATCTAGGAAACGCAGGGTGCCAACACCATCCACTTCTGCCGTATATTCAGGCACTTCAAACGATACCTGGACATGAGACTGGGCTCCAAGGTTGTAAATTTCATCAGGATTGATTTTTTCAACAATCCGGTTGAGATTGGAGGAATCGGTAAGATCGCCATAATGAAGAAACATCCGTTTGTTCAGGATGGTTTTATCACAATATAAGTGATCGATCCGGAAAGTATTGAAACTGCTGGAACGACGGATGATGCCATGAACTATATAACCTTTTTCAAGCAGCAGTTCAGTCAGGTAACTTCCGTCTTGGCCGGTGATTCCTGAAATGAGGGCGATCTTTGGGTTCATAAGGTTAGTGGTGAAGTGGTGAAGTGATGAAGTGATGAAGTGTTAAGTGGTTAAGTGTTAAGTGATAAGGATTCAATTACAGGTAAATATATGGTGCAGAGATCGCCTGAATCTATATTTTACATTACAAAGACTTATGAAGAGGTATAAACCCTTCAGGCTGGTGGTATAGTTAGCGAATATAATCAATAGTTTTTTGGAATAATTTCTGTATCCTATAAATTGTAAATTGTTGCTTTATATTTCTTAAGATTTTCAGGTTTTGTAAACCAACTGCAGGTTTCTTCCAATCCTGTTCTGATATCATACTGAGGCTGAAAGCCAGTGATTTCTTTTAACAAAGTGTTATCTCCCCATAGACGGAATACTTCGGAATTTTCAGGTCTAATACGTTGTTTGTCAATTTCAAATTGAACATCACTTTGTAAAATATCCTTAATCATCTTCAGCGTGTCAGAAATTGATATCTCATAATTTGAAGCGATATTAACCTCTTTTCCAATTGACTCTTTACATTCGGCAATTGCAAGAAAACCATTGCAGGTATCTTTTACAAAACTAAAATCACGGGTTGGCCTTAAATCGCCAAGCTTTATTTCTTTTATTCCGGAAGCAATTTGTGTAATAATGGTCGGGATAATGGCCCTGGCCGATTGCCGCGGGCCATATGCATTAAAAGGGCGTGCGATAGTAACCGGAAGTTCAAAGGCATTATAAAAACTCATAGCCATAGCATCGGCACCAATCTTTGATGCTGAATATGGTGACTGAGCTTGTTTTGGGTGTTTCTCATCAATAGGAACATATTGGGCTGTACCGTAAACTTCAGAAGTAGAAGTTATGATAACCCTTATTCCACCCAGTTCTTTGGCAGCCTGACAAACATTTAACGTACCGTTTATATTGGTATCTACATAGCTATCGGGGGCATGATATGAAAAAGGTATTGCGATTAAAGCAGCCAGATGAAAAACAATATCTATGTCTTTCATGATATATCTCACATAATGAGGATCACGAATATCACCACTTACAATTTCCAGGTTAGGAGTAGCAGGAATATCTTCAAGCCATCCCCAATAATTAAAAGAATTATAATAGGATAAAGCTTTTACTTTATAGCCATTTTTAAGCAGCAATTCAGTTAGATGTGATCCGATAAATCCGTCAGCTCCTGTTATAAGGGCGATCTTTGGTTTCATAGGGTTAGTGGTGAAGTGATAAAGTGATGAAGTAATACAGTGATGAAGTGAGGAAGTGTTAAGTGTTAAGTGATTAAGTGTTAAGTGATTTTTAGTTTTGGTTTTTTAGAATTGATGAGGCCTTGAAGCATGGAGGATATTTCTTTGGTATCTTGTATTAAAGGTCGGGTAATAATCGAAGCAAGAATTCCAATTTACATGCCCGTTTCCACACAGCCAACTCTTCAAACGATCTATACGCCATAATTCTTAAAACTTAAAACTTAACACTTAACCACTTTTTACAGCTTCGCCCGGGCAACGATTGACAGTCAGCGTTCAATAAAGAAATCCCAGTAACCAAAGCGGTATCTTTTTCCCGTTTCCGGTCTCGATGTCATCGGCAGCTATCCAGATATCCTTTCCGGTGTTGGTGACCGGAAATGTTTTATTTTTCCCACCTACTTCGAAAGTATATTTCCCATCTACCAGGAAGTCGCCATTTACCGGCATTGTCACATTATGGACAAAGGAGAGTTGATTCATGAAAAAAGTTTCGCGCAAGGTTCCTTTATCCGGCTTTGGGATAGGGAAAGTATAGGCCAGGTTCGTATTTTCGAGAAAGATCTTTTCGGGTTTCTGAAACCGTGTGATTCCCTGTGATTCCCTGTAAAGCATATGAATCAGTCCCGATTCTTTCAGGTAATGCAGGTATGAAAGCAGTGTAACCCGGTTGATACCAATCCGCTCGCTGAGTTTCGTGATATTCGGAATAAACGGGGCAGATTCGGCAATGATCATCAGCTACAAAGCGCGCGGATCATCTCCGAAATGTTGTTTCAGATGCTGAAGCAGAAGGGTGGTTTTACCGATACCTCTGGCCCCTTTAATGCCAATCAGGCGGGAATCCCATTTGATTGACGTTTCCTGGCTCCTGATAAAATCAAGAGAAACTGCATCCATCCTTCGCCTGTATTTTTCGATCAGCTGATCCATATGTTTATTAGAGTAAACAAAAATAGTACAAATTTGTTTACTGGAGTAGTATTATGATGTTAGTATTTGATACCAGTTTGTAAGTGTTAAGTGTTAAGTTTTAAGTGTTAAGTATTTTTTTGTTTTGGTTTTTGAGAGTTGATGAGGCCTTGGAGCATTGATGATATTTCTTTGGTTTCTTATATTAATGGTCGGGTAATAATCGAAGCAAGAATTCCTATCTTTTCAGTTATATAAAGTTGGGTTCGTAATTCGGCAGCGGAACCTTTAGCAATATTAAGGAAGTGAATAAATTCCTTTTTTGAATCCCGCTCAGCTCCTTCTGCAATGTTTGAGGGTATTGAAACAGCCGCCCTGTTCATCTGGTCTTTCAAACCAAATTCCCGGCAATCTTGTAAAGCATATACGTATCAACAGCCAGTTTACATGCCCGTTTCCAAACTTCCAACTCTTCAAATGACCTATACGACATAATCCTTAACACTTAAAACTTAATCACTTAAAACTTAAAACTTAATCACTTAAAACTTAACACTTTAAACTGCCCTCATTAATCGCCATTTTCCTTCCAAATGATGAACGCTTCCGGGTTTTTTTCAAGAAACCCAACTTCTTCGCATTCATCGAGCAGTTTGTAAATGATATCGCGGTGGATCAGTGTTTTGGTTTTATTGATTAGGCGTTTAAGGTAGTCGAGGTCGATCTCACTGCCAATGAGGAAGAGGTTGATCCTGTTCGTGTCTTTTCCTCTTGCAAGATCTCCGGTTATATAGGCTTTTTTTACCGATCCTAAATGCCCGAGTACCTTATCGATGATCTGGTCAAACCCTACGTATTTCCGCAGGATATTATTGATATCGGGGAATAGGGGATGGCTGGTATTGGCTTTAAAGACTTTCCGGTTCTGTTCTTTCCCGGAAACCAACAGTCCTGCTTTTTCAAAGCGGTTCAGCTCAACCCTGATGGAATTCGTGGATTCGTCGAATTCCGTTTCCAGGTTGCGCAAATAGGATTTTGCATTGCTGTTCAGGAAGAACCGGAGCAACAGCTTAATACGGGTTTTGCTGGTGATTAAGGTATCGAGCAAGCGATGAAGTGATTAAGTGTTAAGTGATTAAGTGTTAAGTGATTTTTAGTTTTGGTTTTTTAGAATTGATGAGGCCTTGAAGCATGGAGGATATTTCTTTGGTATCTTGTATTAAAGGTCGGATAATAATCGAAGCAAGAATTCCAATTTACATGCCCGTTTCCACACATCCAACTCTTCAAACGATCTATACGCCATAATTCTTAAAACTTAAAACTTAACCACTTTTTATGGCTTCGCCCAGTCAGTCACAGGTGGGAGTGCGACTTAGCGGGAAATGAGGTTATTATAAAAGAGAACCCTAATTGATTATAATGGGTTCGAGGAAATGTGGCGATATCGTTAAAAGCAATGCTTTGTCGAGATGATCAAGGCGTATCAGGACCTTATGTTTTCCGGCATAGTTAAGGAGCTCACCGGTAAGTTCCTTCATCGGGCCGGAAATAACTTTTACATGCGTACCCTGTGGAAGATCGGCTGAAACACAATCTATCTCCAGGTCCTGGCTCATGATGAGTTTCAATGCCTGGATCTGGTTTGCAGGAATGACGGCCGGTTTACCGCAAAACCAGATATATTTCACGGCTCCCGGTGTATTCAATACCTCAAAATAATTTTGCTGGAAAATATTTACGAAGACATAGGAAGTAATTAACGGCTCATCCACCATTTTCTTCCGGTCCGACCATTGCTTCAAAGTTCTGCGCATGGGTAGATAT
>Ga0224523_1000461_pt1 | contig 21507 bp, 22 predicted proteins | sample CFST50metaG_FD_182732 | JGI IMG/M metagenome (GOLD analysis project Ga0224523, IMG submission 182732) | Peat soil microbial communities from Stordalen Mire, Sweden - C.F.S.T50 | ecosystem: Environmental > Terrestrial > Soil > Wetlands > Peat | place: Sweden: Norrbotten County, Stordalen Mire...
CCATACCTGCTTATCGGCCTCCGCGGTATCGCTCCAGTAATGAGAGCTTGCAAGAAGGCTGTTATATGCGCCACGGGCATAGCGCTCCCCGCCGAATACATTATTAAAGCCGGTGCTGCCACCAGCTTTTAATTCTTTATACACTTTCTTATCATCACCTCCGAGAAAAGAATGTAAAGCCTCCCAATCAGCTTTTGAAGGCAGGTGCCAGCCGGCAGGTGCCAGTGTTCTGGCAGCCTCCCAATCATATAGGCAGCCATATTCCACTTTGTTGCCCTCTTTGTCGTCATAAACCCAGACGTTACCCCTGGATGGTGCTTTAGACATGTTGTCGGCCATGATTACCTGGTCGCCTATTTTTATTATTTTATGAGTCGATCCGTCGGTGTCAGTGAAAGTCCCCAGTCCGCAAACCTTGCAGATGCCATCCCTCAACTGATGCATATTGCTGCGGATCTTGCCGCATTTTGAGCATTTCTCGCAATCGTTGATCCAGGAGTGCTGGTTTTCACGTGTCTTTCCGCATCTTGCACATTTATCGCAATCATTCGCCCAGTCATGGCTGTCATCATCAAAGACTTGCCCGCACCTGGAACATTTCCCGCAATCTGCTGAAGTATCATGCTCAGCATCTCTTGTTTTACCACATATGGTGCATTTGCAGCCGTCCCATGAATGAAGACCAATTTTACATTTGAATGACATAATATACCTCCTTTTTACAGTACTAATATAAAACAGATTTTGGTTAGTTCAGCATGATGCCGTTCTATATTTTGGGTTTTAGCCGGTTAATTGTGCAATCATGTCCATATCTGATGAAGCGGATCGAGGAGCCATTAGAACAATTATGTTCTGAATTGTATTCATAACCCGATAAATATTAACCGATAAATATTTTTAAAGGATCTGCATTGAACAATAATCGATTTGTTTTGTCCTACTATTCAATATAAATGTCGTTTTATAAAACTTAAGATCAATGTTTAGGTATAGAATAATTGGATTAATCTCTCTGTTCCTGTCATTAACAACCATTAACTCTAAAAGCCAGTCATTTGTATTATCAAAAGAGAGTGCTCCCATTCTGATAAGCGGGACTTCGACCCTGCATGACTGGAAAATGTATCTTAAAATCTTTGATTGCAATGCAAATTTTATTCTGAAAGGATCCTTGTTAAAGGGCATTGATGCTGTCTCATTCAGTTGTAAGGCAACCGACTTAAAAAGTGATAATTCATTAATGGACAGAAAAGCGTATTCTGCATTAAAATTCACAGCATTCCCCGAAATAAAGTTCACTTCGACATCAGCAATAGGAATCTCGCTTGATAATAACAAATTCAGGGACATCCTTGCCGGAAATCTTTTTATTGCAGGGAAGTCAGTCCCTGTTTCGATTCCATTAACCGGTGCATTATCCAATATTAACGGAACAAATAAGATTGATGTCAGCGGAGAAATCGAACTGAAGATGAGCGATTTTGATATTACGCCTCCAACTGCTATGCTGGGTACACTTAAAACAGGTGATAAAGTTAAAGTCTCATTTTCGTTTCAGTTCCTGATGAAGTCAGTTAAATAGTTTATTTCAAAGACAATAGTGCCAAACTCAAAAAAGAAAGATCAATATATCAATATTTAAATCTTTAAAAATGAAAAAAATAATTACTCTTTGTTTCTCGCTGTTAGCCGCTATAGTTTCGTATGGACAGCAATTTGAAGAATCTATTCCGGGAAATGGAAATTCGGAGAGGCCCAGGGTACAGGTGGGTGGAGATTTTGCCCTTCAATTTCAATTTCTAAGTCACCATGCCGACAGTACACTAATACCTCTTGGGACAGGGATAAATCTTCCGACAGCGAATCTTAATATTAATGCCGTTATCGCTGATGGCATTGAAGTAAATCTTACCGCTTATCTTTCTTCACGGCATCATGTTGATACATGGGTAAAAGGAGGATACCTGCTTATTGATAAGCTTCCATTTATAAAATCCGAATTTATAACCAGGGCGATGGATTACCTGACCTTTAAAGTCGGAGTAATGGAGCTTAATTACGGAGATGCACATTTCCGCAGATCTGATAACGGACACGTTATCAGTAATCTTTTTGTAGGCAACTATGTCATGGATGCTTTCACGACGGCACCGGCGTTTGAAGCTTTATACCGGAATAAGGGAATTCTGCTGATGGGTGCAATTACAACAGGGAATCTTGATCCGACTCTTGTGGGTTACAACTCTATTACTAAGGTTTACACCCCTTATAACATAGCAAAGGAACTTGCATTTTACTGGAAAGCCGGATATGATAAACAGGTTAATGATAACCTAAGGGTCAGAGCAACCTTGTCGGGGTACCATGCTTCAAATAATCATTTTGGTTCATTGTATTCAGGTGACAGAACAGGATCGAGGTACTACCTGGTTATGAACCTGGTAACCAATAGTCCTAACGATGTAGATCCTTCAATAAACCATCTGTCAGGTAACTGGGGCCCTGGTTTTACTGACAGAGATAACTCCTATATGTTAAATCTGTTCACCAAGTACAGAGGTTTAGAGTTTTTCGGAACTCTCGAGAACGCAAAAGGTACGTCTGCTTTCGGCGGAGCCGGTTTTACATATACGCAGTATGCATTGGAGAGCCTTTACCATTTCGGGAAAGATGAAAAGTTTTTTGGAGGAATAAGGTATAATTATGTCAAAAACAATGCTGATAATTCAATCAACCGGGTACAAATCGGCGGTGGCTGGTTCCTGGTTCCAAAGGTCCTTGTAAAAGCTGAATATGTAAATCAGAAATACAATGATTTTATTAAGTACGGAAGCAATGCAGGGTTCAGGGGAGTAATGATAGAATCAACTATTTCATTTTGATAAAAACACATGATCTCAACATTAATATCTGACAAGTTTAATAATGAGAAAACTTTTTCTGATACTGGCTCTTTGTTCATATGTACTTCCCGGTTTTAGTCTGGATGGTGGTCTGAAATCAGGTAGTATTAATAACTCCTCAGGGTTTATATATATCACTGTATTGTCAAATGTCAATAAAGAGTCTTTTCAGTACAACCTTAAACAACAGTGCCTGCCACATAGTGCAGGACCAGAAACCGGATATGTTCAGGACACATCCGTATCGCGCATTATTATTCCTGTAAAAGATTTTACATGCACTAACAGATATGTTTACAGGGATTTTCTGACATTATTGAAAGTTGAGCAATATCCGTACCTTGAAATTGACATACCACATAATTCAGGCATTAAATACTTTATAGACAATTCAGTGCTATTGAAAGGCATATCGATAACTGTTGCCGGTGTGTCAAGGCAGTATGATATAAACTGTAAAATTCATAATGTCGACAATGAGAATCAGGTTCTTAACGGGACCGCCCTTATAAAACTTACAGATCTGGAGATCGTCCCCCCGGTTAAAATGCTTGGACTTGTGAAAGTAAAAAATGAAATCACTATTAACTTTGAGCTTTTTATAAAATCTTCCAGTTAAAGGGATTGTGCAGGAATTCCGTCTCACAGAATGCCAAGTATCCCCAATCTGCTGAAGCGGATAGGAAAACGACGACAAACAAAGTAAGTCAGACAGATAAGTTATTATAAGGAATGATATATCTTTGAATATAGAAACGGGTTATGCATCGATCCGGCATACCGGCAGAGGAAAAAACATCAGATCTGACACAAATAAAATAAATGGAGGTTACTATTATGAAAACAAGAAGTTCTTTTTCAGTTTTAATCTTTTTCGTCGTTTTTGCTATTGGTATTGCTGTGGCATATTTTGGTTTTGGATTCCAGCAAGGCACAGGAGGTATGTGGGTTGGAGCTATTTCCTTCCTGGTTGCTCTTTTGATTTCTTCTGCAATAAAAATTGCAGACCAGTGGGAAAAAGCAGTTGTACTGCGGTTAGGACGTTTCCATTCACTCAATGGACCGGGGCTGTTTTTTATTATACCCATCATTGATACTGTTGCTTACTGGATTGACGTTCGTGTCATCACAACTTCCTTTACTGCAGAAAAAACCCTTACAAAAGATACAGTGCCAGTTGATGTGGATGCAGTACTTTTCTGGAAAGTTCTGGATTCCAAAAAGGCAGCACTTGAAATAGCCGACTACAGAAACGCAATCAACTGGGCCTCACAGACAGCCCTGCGTGATGTTATCGGCAAGACTATGCTTTCAGAGATGCTTGAAGGCCGGGACAAAATAAGCGAACAGCTTCAGAAGATCATTGATGACAGAACCGAACCATGGGGTGTTAATGTGATATCTGTTGAGGTCAAAGATGTTAATATTCCTTCTTCACTGCAGGATGCAATGTCGATGCAGGCTCAGGCCGAAAGAGAACGTCAGGCCAGGGTTATTCTGGGTGATTCTGAACGACAGGTGGCAGAAAAGTTTGGAGAAGCTGCAAAAACTTATGAAAACAATCCAACAGCTCTTCATCTGAGAGCTATGAACATGCTATATGAAGGACTGAAGACCAACTCCACGATAGTGATTGTTCCAAGCTCGGCACTTGAGACCATGCAGTTGGGAGGACTGGCCGGGATGACATCACTGACCATGGGATTGAATAAGGAACGGGAAGAAAAAGAGAAGGAAAATAAGGCAGGGAAATAAGTCTTGCAGGTCTTGTTCCTCCCGCCGAGGTGGGAGAGTATGCTCGCCATTCCGTACAACGGAATGGCGGCACTTGTCATTGATTAAGTGAACGACTTAAATGAAAAGCCTTTAATGAGATAATACAGATCAAACTAAAATGATTAAAAGGATAATAAGAAGAAGAACAGCACCGCCACCAATAAAAACAACGCTGCCGTGTCTCGGATTATCTCTGTACGTTCCATCATGATCTCTTCTCCTCCGTCCATGTTCCTCCTGGACAACAACAGTCTGCTGTGATTTATCCAGGCCTCTGAATTCTTCGGAACGCTTAACTAAATTGTTTATCTCTTCGTCAGACATTTTATATTCCTTTTTGGCAGGAATAACCGGCTTCTCTGATTTAGATTTTGAATCAGGAGTAATTGAAAAAGCGCATAGCGAAAAAATTACAAAGAGTGCAAAGAGCATAATTTTTTTCATTTTGTGATTTTTTAAATTAAGTTGATATAATTAATAACCCAAAGGTAATTTAGAAGGCGTTTAACACTATTACACAATTATTTAAATAAGTTACATGATTCGCACCTTCACATGCTGAATAAACCAGATAAGAGTACAAAAACCGGACATGCTGACTATGCCGGGCTGTGCTGATAAAGATTAATATAAATAAATAGAGCTGGTATTTATATAAAAAACGGTGCTTGAAAGCACCGTTTTTAATTATCCAATGACCTTGCAATCATTATTTCTTTTTAGTTGTTGTAGTAGTTGTTGTTTTGACAACCTTTGTCTCTTTTACTTCAGTTTTTGGAACCATTTTGTGGAGATATTTTCCATCTTTATCATATACAAGAGTCTCAGTTGTAGTACCATTGGCAACAACTACTTCATATTTAACAGTACCATTTACTGTAACTTTTGTTGCTCCTGTAATAGTATAACCGACAAAATCTTTAGCAATATTGTCTGTTATGTCTTTCTGGAGATCTGCTGCCTTGAGCGTAGTAGTGGTAACCTTATCTTTGGTTACGGTGGTTTTGGTAGCCTGTCCACTGACAACCAGAACAGCCATTACCATTGTTAGAACTAATAAAACTTTTTTCATAATAAACATAATATTTAGTTTAAAAACTTCAAATTCCTGTTTGAGTTTGTCTGTCAGTTCAGACTAAATTTTACTTATTGATTTTTAGATTTAGAATAAATTTATTTCCAAAGGTATGTCTTCAAACTCTTATAAGAGTTACAGAATCTTGAAAATAAGTTACATCATTCACATGTTTTCAGGAATGATGTATTATATAAGAACAAGTGACGAAGACCAATGTTGTCCCAGGAAAATTGACCCATAATTGCATTCCCTGCATCATGTCTTTCTATGCTTTTACGTTACATATATAATATTTCACCCAGGTGCTTATAATTGGACGAAATAATTTTAAAAACTCAGTGGAGTATTTAAAATGGAAACCGGCAACCGGCGACGGGTATATACTCGCCTCCCTCAACCCTCTCTCTTTCCTGCAATCTAAAATTGTGTGGTTTTGCCCCACACCATAGTTACTTTTTTGTCTTGATAAAAAAAACAACCAAAAAAATGGCTGCAAATATCGGACACAGACAGGTTTTAAATATATTATTTTATATTTATGCTTTAATCCCCGGATAAAAATGGGGCTTAACAGCTAACCTTAACTTAAAATGATATTATGAAAAAGAAGATCCTTACCTCGTTTGTTTTTATATGCCTGACTCTGGTTTTGTCAGCTCAATCATCTCCATCAGAGAGAACACCTGAATTCAGCTTTGGAATCCTGGGAGGATTAAATATGCCGCGACTTAGCGGAGGCAGCGGCAATGAAATGAGCCGTGATTATACTTCACGTTCAGGTGAAGCTTTTGGGCTTACTGTTTCAAAGAACCTGGGTTCAAACTTTGGCTTGCGAGTTGATCTGTTATATTCGAGCGAAGGGGGTAAAAGGAATGGCGTACAAGCTATAGATGCTTCCACTATAAATCCCCTGGCTCCTGCCGGAACATATTTCTATGCTGATTTCAATAATGAAAGCATCTTGAATTATCTTGAAATCCCGGTCATGTTAAAATATACCATTCCGGTAAGTAAGTCATCAAAGCTTTATGCAAATTTTGGCCCCTGCATCGGATTCTTGTTAAATGCCACACAGAAGACCAGCGGATCAAGTATTATTTATGCAGATCGGGAGGAGACTACGATGATAGTTCCTGTTGCTCAGTCGTTTAATGCCAGCACGGATGTCAAAAGCAGCATAAATCACAATAATTTTGCATTGACAGGAGGTATCGGATTTGCACAAAGAGCTTTTTCCGGTGCAGTTTTTATTGATTTTCGCGGAGCTTACGGGTTGACCGTTATTCAGAATGATAAAAAAAACGGTAGCAGCCATAATGGTAATTTATTAATAGATCTCGGATATTCTCTCCCTTTTTAATGTTTTGACGGTATACAGAATCTCAGGCCGGATTGTATCGGGATTTCATGCCGCAGGCTTAACTCGGTTGATATAATCTAATTATGTTCATTTGCCTTCGGACTTCAGCCGACATAGTTGGCTATGTCCGACCAGGTCGGAGTGCCCGCAAATAACTGCTTATGGTTCTGCTGATGCGGATTGTGATTTGTGCTTTTGCTCAGTTCTTATGTTCGTCCAAAAGAGATAATGGCGGGAGGGCGAGATATTATTAGATGTGAATTATGCAACTAATTAATCTATTTGTATAACACTTACCAGAATTACCGGACTTACCTTTGTTCCGAAAAGGTTTTTTTGATTCAATCCGGGTGCGAAAGCCGGAGTATTTGATTTTCAATATTAATTTGAATTATTAATAATTAAATTCTAAAACAATGGCACATCCGGAATTTCAGGTCTCATCTGGCAAAGATGACAAGTTCTACTTTAATCTGACTGCTGGGAATGGTCAGGTTATCCTTTCAAGTCAGGGATACAAAGGCAAAGAAGGTTGCGAAAATGGAATCGCAAGTGTTAAGAAGAATTCTTCGAATAAGAAGCATTTCGAGCGTAAAGACTCCAAAGGGGGTCAGTATTATTTTGTTCTTAAAGCGGCCAACAGCAAGGTTATTGGCAAGAGCCAGATGTACAAATCCAATGAATCATCGGAAAACGGTATTCAATCTATTAAGACTAATGCCCGGAAGGCAAAAGTTCATTACATGTAAACAACTTGTTGTCACATCCAGCCAAGCTGGTGACTTTAATCATAGATGATCGTCTTGCAGGTCAATAATTTAGTGAACGACTTGCATCTGCCAGTTGGCGGACAGCTTGCATGATAATGACAAAAGGGAGCTAATTATCCGTATTTTTATGTAACTTTATTATAGTTCTAATCTCCAACAGCACCATGGGTAGTTATGCAAACAAACATCTCATAAAAGACGAAACGGTGGTCTTTGAAACGAGACTGCACGGCGTTATTTTCTTTACGCTTAGGTCTCTGTTCACTCTTACAATTGCTGCCTTGCTGGAAAGGCGGCTTTCTGAATATGTAATCACAAACCGGAGAATAATCATTAAAAGAGGCTTCATTGCAAGAGACATCTTTGAGATGAATCTCTCAAAGATCGAAAGCGTGAATGTTGACCAGTCAGTGATGGGACGCATCCTCAATTACGGGTCTGTGACAATCATCGGAACGGGCGGCACAAGGGAAACATTTCAAAATATTTCAAAGCCTCTTGAATTCAGAAAAGCGTTCCAGGAACTCTGCTGACAAGAGCCTATTCTCCCCTTCTTATTCTCACCACTTGATCCTTTCTTCGCCTCATCTTAACATTCTTCATAAGATATTCAATCCCGGGTGGCACCACTTCTTTAAACCACAAATCCCTCAAGATCTGTGATCTGCGGGGCTTTTCAGAGCCAAAATTATCCGGGAGCAGGAAAAGGTCTGTAAGTTTCGTATTATCATTAGCGAAAACTCTAAACAACATCATAGTAACTCACCTAAATGTTTATAATTGGACGAAATAATTTTAAATACCTCATCCATCCGACCGCTTAACATCATTTTTCCTATATATAATGCCATCCCTTTCATCTGATCAAATTCCAGTTTTGGTGGCATGGCCAGGGCATTCGGATCAGTTTGAATATTAATCAATACTGGACCTTCCTGCAGGAAAGCCTTTTCTAATTCTGATTTCACTTCACCGGGATCATTGATAGTAATTCCGGGCATTCCCATTGCTTCCGCTATTTTTGTGAAGTCGGGGTTCATCATTTCAGTTTCAAGGTCAGGGATTCCGGCTACTTCCATTTCCAGTTTCACCATTCCAAGTGTCCGGTTGTTAAAAACAATGACCTTCACAGGTAATTTATACTGGATAATTGTCATCAGGTCTCCCATCATCATTGACAGACCTCCATCACCGCAGAAAGCAATCACTTGTTTGCCGGGACAGGCAAGTGCTGCACCGATAGCCTGAGGCATTGCATTTGCCATAGTGCCATGATTAAATGATCCCAACATTTTTCGCCCGCCTGTTCCGTCAATATAGCGTGCGGCCCATACGCAGCTCATCCCTGTATCTACTGTGAATATGGCATCTTTGGCTGCCAGTTCATTAATAACTGAGACGACAAATTCAGGATGAATAGCATCTGGTTTTCCGGAATCATTTACATAAATCAGCAATTTCTTTTTTACTTCGTCATAAAACTTCAATTGCATCTTGAGAAAAGTTGCATCTTCCTTCATTTCTATCATAGGCATAAGCGCCTGCAAGGTATCTTTCACATCTCCACAAAGGCCCATTTCGAGCTTAGCTCTTCGCCCAAGTGTTTCAGGTTTTATATCAATCTGTACAATTTTATTTTCAACGGGCATGAAAGAGGTATAAGGAAAATCCGTGCCCAGCAATACAAGCAACTCACATTCATGCATGCTATGATAAGCTGATGGAATCCCCAGCAATCCGGTAAGCCCTACTTCATAAGGATTATCGTACTGGATGGCCATTTTTGCTTTATAAGAATAGGCTACCGGAGCTTTTATCTTTTCTGCAAGCTGAATAATTTCTGAATATGCCTCCGCAGCTCCCAACCCGCAGTATATAGTTACCTTTTTGTGCGAGTTTATAAGCGCGGCCAGTTGCGATAGCTCGTTCTCCGATGGTCTGACAACAGGCCTGTTCCGGAAAAGTTTAGTAGTAGTTTCAGCTGCGACTGCGGGAAGGTTGGTAATATCTCCTGGTAATCCAAGGACAGCTACCCCTTTTTTATGAACGGCATGCTGAAGTGCGGCCTGTAACATGCGAGGTAATTGTTCAGGTGTAGCAGCAATCTGGTTATAGCAACTGCAATCGTCAAAAAGTCTGATTGTGTTTGTTTCCTGAAAAAAATCCATTCCAAATTCTTTTGTGGATATTGTAGAAGCAATAGCCAGTACGGAAGCCGATGATCGGTGCGCATCATACAACCCGTTTATCAGGTGGACATGTCCCGGGCCACAGCTTCCGGCACAGCATGCCAGCCCTTTAAGCTGGGCCTCTGCGCCGGCTGCGAATGCTGCAGTCTCTTCGTGCCGTACATGTATCCATTTGATTTTACCGTTACGGTGCACGGCTGCATTTACGTGGTTGAGACTATCACCGGTTACTGCATAGATCCTTTGGATACCTGCTTCAACTAATATTTCCACCAGTTGATCCGAAACATTTTTTTTCATTTTTGTCTTCGCTTTGCCAGAAAATGATCAAGGCTAAACACACCAGAGCCCCTGGATGCGATGAACAAAAACAGAAAGCAATAAATTATTGCCAGCTCACCACCATTCATAACTGGGAGGATAGCATGGATGCCATGCACTGACCAATAAGCAAAAGCCATCTCTCCACTGCAAATAAATGCTACCCAGTGTGTCCAAAGACCAATCATGATCAGCAGGCCGCCGAAGAACTCTATAGGGCCTGCAATCAATACAATATAGCTGGGCATTTCATGTCCTGCAGGTGGAAAACCGAATAGTTTTTGTGAACCATGCCACAGAAAAAGAAATCCGGCAATTATGCGAAACATGGCATAAATCTGCGACTCGTACTTTGAAATAAACATTGTTGAATTCATTTGTCCTGGTTTTTAATTAATACCTATTATTGCACAGGCGTCTTGACTTATTGGCCTGCAAATTTTATCAGCGTCTCATTATTTGTATGAGTTTCCTCCAGGAATAAACTGTGGCCGCTATTCTCAAAAGCAATGTTGTTTGAAACAGTGATTCCGGTTTTCATCTGTCCGGACTTATCAGACTTCGTTTTCTTAATTGATTCTTTCATCGTTTTAAATATTAGATCATATAACGTTTTTTTTATTCCATTTTTACCTATTCCAGGGTTTGATAGTTGTTTTTCTATTGCGTCTATCATTGGCAGCAGTCAGCAGATATATACATTTTTAGTGGCATCGTTAATGTGAGCTTTGAAAAACATATTGATGATAATATGTCATTCCGTTTCTACCAGCATTTTCCCCTGGTTTTTTCCGCTAAAGAGAGCAATGAAAGCATCAGGTAATTTATTGAAACCTTGAATAATAGTCTCAGTGTATTTTATTTTCCCTTCATTAATCCATTGAGTCAGATATGCAAAGGCTTCTCCAAAACGTTCATTGTAATTACCTATTATAAAACCCTGCACAAGAGCACTTCTGGTTAGTAATTTGGGAAATACTCTTGGTCCTGTAGGGATCTCAGTACTGTTGTATAATGAAATCTGACCGCATAGAGCTATTCTTGAATGAAAATTCAGGTTATCAATAACTGCATCTGTAATTTCGCCGCCGACATTATCATAATATACATCCACTCCTTTAGGACAAACATCTGCAATGACCTTGCTCATTGCCTTTGCAGTTTTATAGTTTATAGCTTCATCAAACCCGAATTGCTCTTTCAATAATTTACATTTTTCATCAGAACCGGCAATACCAACCACGCGGGAACCCTTTATTCCGGCAATTTGTCCGGCCACAATGCCAACGGCGCCGGCAGCTCCGGAAATTACTACAGTTTCTCCTGCTTTTGGTTTACCAATTTCCGTCATACCAAAATAAGCTGTAAGACCCGGCATTCCGAGAATGCCCAGGTAATAGCTTGGCGGAGCCGACTGAATATCAACCTTCCGAAGGTTCTCTGCCTTTTCAATACAATATGTTGCCCATGGTAACATTCCAAATACAGTGTCGCTTTCAACGAAAGAACTACTTCTGCTTTCAATAACCGTTGCAACAACTCCTCCGGAAAAAGGTTGATCAAGCTGAAAAGATGCTGCATATGACTTTACATCATTCATCCGTCCCCTCATATAAGGATCGACAGAGATGTACCATGTTTTAAGCAAAACTTCGTTGTCTTTTAATTTGCCCGTCTCTCTCTCTTCAAATCTGAAATTTTCTGATGATGGAAGTCCGTGAGGTCTTGATGCTAAAACAATTTGTTTACTCTTCATATTCCATTTTGATTATGTTTCACTCAATATATCTGATAACTTCCATCAGACAGCTTTAGGCAGTTTTTTTACTTATTGTGCTAAATAACCACCATCAATTTCGAGTGTCGTTCCTGTCATAAATGTACTATCGTCAGAAGCGAGGAAAATAAATCCGGCAGCAACCTCTTCAGGTTTTCCTAAACGCTTCATAGGGTGCAGGCCCATGATATATTTATGAATATCAGAATTTTCGATTATGCCAGCATTGGTGAGCAAAGGAGTTTCAATAAACCCCGGGCAAATTGAATTTATTCTTATTCCTTCAGTCGCGTATTCAAGTGCAGCAGATTGGGTAAGTCCGATTATACCATGTTTTGCTGCAACATAATGTGAAGATGTGGCAAAGCCTACTTTACCCAGAATAGATGACATATTTATAATAACCCCTTTCTTTTGCTTTGTCATATGCTTCAGTTCCTGATTCATGCAGTTGAAAACGCCATTCAGGTTTGTATTAATTACTTTTAACCAGGCTTCTTCACTTAGATCGCCTACTTTATTTGCTTCACCACCAATACCGGCGTTATTAAGAGCAACATCAATTGATTTGAATGTATCAATCGTATGTTGAATTGCGGCTTCAACCTGCTTATATACTGATACATCGCATTCAATAAAAACCGCTTTTGAGTTTATCAGCTTCAGCTTATCCATTGTTGGGTCAGCTGTATCGGATTTCAAATCAGCGATTACTATATTTGCACCTTCTTTTGCTGCCGCAAAAGCACATGCTCTGCCTATGCCAGATAAACCTCCGGTAATAAATACAGTTTTATTCTCAAGCTTTTTCATTATAATGCTAAAGTTTTTAAAGGTTTATAATTCGTAATGCCGGTGACCGTTTGATAAGGAATAATGAGAGATTTACTTTGGATTTACTGATTTTAAGGCAGTTTCATATCTTCTGGCAACCTCTTCCCAGTTAACAACGTTCCAGAATGCATCTATATAATCTGCCCTTTTGTTCTGATATTTCAGATAATAGGCATGTTCCCATACATCCATTGTAAGAAGAGGTATCCCTTTTTTTTCAGCTATATCCATTAAAGGATTATCCTGATTTGGAGTTGAACAGATGAACAGGGCACCTTTAGGATCGAGGCATAGCCATGCCCAGCCGCTGCCGAATCTGGTTTTGCCTGCATCTGAGAATTGTTTTTTGAACTCATCAAAGGAGCTGAAAGATTTCGTGATAGCTTCTTTTAATTTACCGGTTGGAAGGCCTCCTCCATTATGCTTCATGCTTTCCCAGTAGAAAGTATGATTAAAATAACCGCCACCATTATTTCTGACTGCCATTGGGTATTTGCTTATATTCCTGATAATATCCATCATATCCATCGATTCCATATCGGTGCCTTTTATTGCAATCATGAAATTATCATAGTATGCTTTATGATGTTTGCTATAATGGATTTCCACTGTTTGTTTATCAATGGAAGGTTCAAGAGCATCATAAGAATACGGTAATGCTTTGAATTCTAATTTGCTTACGGGTTTCATAGTTTCTTGTTTTTGATCATTATTTGTTTGATTCATTTTCACCTGATCTTTTGCGGGATCCTGTGCGTTTACATTAGAAGTGTATTGCAGGCAGAAAAGTGCGGCAGTGATTATTGCCGCACAAAATTTAGTTTTTTTCATTTTTAGTCCTCCTGATTTTTATTTGTCAGCTAGTCTGAGTCCGTTATTTACATAACAGGTTAATGATTTAGCTTGCAGAACTTCCACTCTGACTGGCCAGATAATTCTCTATTCCCATCTGTTCAATTTGTGCAAGTTGAATTTCTCCCCAATCGACGTGATCTTCTTCCATCTTAAGTATCCTGGTAAGCAGGTCAAGAGAGCCCTGATCATCGACCTCTCGTGCAAGTTTTATTGCTTCATTATAATCACGGACAACTTTGAGTTCATGATCATGATCGTAACCGATCATTTCCGAAACAGTTTTGCCAATTTTCATTGGATTAAGATTTGAAACAGTTGGTGCCCCATCAAAAAAAATGATGCGTTCAATAAGCCATTCTGCGTGGTGCATTTCATCCATTGCCTGTTTTCTTATTGCCTGGTGAAGTTTGCCGTAACCCCAGTTCTCACAAACTTCAGAATGAACCATGTACTGGTTTATAACTGTGAGTTCGTCCGCCAGAAGCGAATTCAAGACTAATAGTAACTTTTTACTCCCTTTCATAGTTTTTCTTTTTTGATTTGTTTTTTATGAAATTAAAGTTCCAAAGTTGAGCAACTTGAGTCTTATAGATGTTACATTAATTTTGAAAAAAGTTACATGATTCACATATTCATATCGTGAATAAAACAAACGAAGGTTGAAGGGGGTTGAAAGGGGTTGAAGGGGGTTAAAGGGGTTGAATAACGATCATGCGGTCTTGCATTCAGAAGAACGTTCCGGGAACTGTGCTGAGAGGGATAATTTTCCTATATTATTCTTTGATTTTTTGTCTTTAGCTCATATAAGTTTTGTGGTCTTTGAGCTATTTTACAATTGTAATATGGAATGATTTCGTATCTCATCAAAGAAAGGAGTTCTTTTTTCTTCAACGCATTTTACGGCATAAAGATAAATCGCGGCGCTCCAGGTCTGCCAGTCCTGCCCCATGGGTTTGCCATCCTGGGCTTTTATCCATTCGTTAAATCCAAAATCGACCCTTCCGGTACCGGACATTTTTATGCTATGGGTAAGCGCTATGAGCTTTTCTCCTGCGAGCTTGTACTTCCTGGCAGCTACTAAGGCTGCAACATAAAACCCGCAAACAAAAGGCCAGATACCTCCATTGTGGTACTCTCCGGGCTTGTTATAGATTTCATATCTTTTATGCCAGTCAGTATCTTCAGGTTTAATAAAGGGGAAGAAATTAGGCGGCAGATCAAGAGCCAGTTCACCTCTTTTTCTCATGCCCGAACACTCCTCTTCGATCCAGGAAATCATCTTTCCGGCCCTCGAGGGTGATGCTATCCCTGACAAAATGGCAAGACTGTTACCTAGCAGGTCGAACCGTTCGCTGCTATGAATTTTATATGACCAGAAAGCATAATAAGGTTTATGTTTTATCACAAAACCTTCGTTGATATGATGGTGTATTGTTCCTCCGGTAATTGTAAACCGGCTCATATCGCGGCATATCAGATCTGCTCTATTATTCTGTCCCAGGAGCCGTAGATAGCTATATACCAGGGTGTTCACATATAAACCATATCCGGTCACCCATTGTTCATCGCGCCAATCACTTGTTGGCTGCTGGGCAACCAACTGCCGGTCAGTTGGACTTTGATACTGCATCCATGTTAAACCTTTACTGACAGCATCCTGAAGAAAATCATGTTCACCCGTTATTTTTCTGAAAATGCCAACACCCAGCAAGAACAAAGGAGTTGTATCACTTGACCCGCGGTCTTCTTTGTCGTGAACCAACGAAGGGATATGACCATGGATTGTCTGATTTTTTGCGAGAGTCTGCAACACTTTGCGAATGCTGTCTATCAGCTTCAGATTCTCAGAAACAGCAATCCCGAAAATAGAAAACATCAAATCCCTGGTATATGGCTCCGGATATCCCCAGCCAGCAGTCCGTGGAAGTCCATGGTATGGTCCGTGGACATTATGAAGCAGCACTTCAAGGGCAGTCTTCTTTGCCTCCTCTATCTCTTGCCAGTTTGCAGTTTGCATGGTGTTAATCTGAAGATTACCTTATTCCCAGTTTTTCGTTCATTAACTGTACAAAACGCTTTGCAACAATGCGGTAATCGAAGTTTTTCACAACACGCTCTCTGGCTGCTTTACCCATTTTTTCACGCAATGCTGTATCAGTCATAAGATCCATCAAATATTTGGCAATATCATGAACACTTGCACGATAGTCTATTATCCGTGGTACATTAAATATCACTTTATGTTTATCTTCAAAACCAGATTCGTATCCAAGCATTACTTCGTTCACGGTTATTTTCTGCGCTACCGTAGCCAGGAATGCCGTTTTGCCATGTACAAGTGTATCAAGCATACCCATGGCATTAATACCTATAACAGGCTTTCCGCAAGCTCCTGCTTCCACCTGTGGCATTCCAAATCCCTCAAGCCTGGAAGGGGCTGCATAAATATCGCATGCGCCAATCAGGTAAGGCATGAAATTTCGTGAAATAATACTGGTTGCAAAAGTGACATTTTTTTCAATGCCCAGGTGTGTCGCCATTTCCAGATCGGCCAGGTTTTGAATCCCGGTTCGCGGCTGAGGCCATACTTTGCAGACATATTTCCAATCGGGTGCTTTAGTATCAATAATAGCAAGCGCTTGCATTACCTCCTGTGCACCTTTTGATGCGGCGTCGCCACCAACAGTAAGAATCATCAGCTGATCGGGTGGAATACCCAGCGTCTCGCGCACTGCCAGAATTTTAGGGTCGTCCTTACTGAAAGGGATAAAAGCATCCGTGTCGCAGCCTACAGGTAACACTTCAATTTTATCGCCATTGATCCCGTCGCGGACATACATCTCTTTCACCCAATTCGATGTCACCAGTATAAGCGGAAGAGCGTTCAAAACCTCCTGGTAGTTCGCAATATAACCATCGGCAACCAACCATGGGACCGGCTGCTTACCATACCGTTGCGGGTGGAGAACCAATTGAGGCGTATGTCCCCAATAACCTATTCCAACAACAACATCCGGCTCAAACCAGCGATAATACCATTCCTTCTCCTGTGCTGATTCGAGATGAACCGCACAGGCAGAAACACCAATTTCAAGTAGTCCCTTGTACAGAAGATCTCCCTGGGTTGCAAGCCCTCCGGGTGAAGGAGGGTAATCATATAATACCAATACTTTCATTTTAAAACTCCTCCATTATTAAGCCATTTTTTGGCATCGCCCGAATTTGTAAATTGCCAGAATGATTCTGCGCGCGGTGTTGTTTCTGCTTCAAAACTGCTTTTTTCAAATCCGTATGTTTTTGTAATTATGTTATATTTTCTAAGCCAGATCCGTTTCGTAAGTGTCCGGTAAACAGAAGCGTTTTGCACAGGTCTGGGATAATATTCCTTGCCACCATCTTCATAAGCAAAGGTATAAAGTTCATTGGCAGATATTTTACCGCTATACCAGAGTTTAATAATTGCTTTGCTTACTTCCTCATGCCTGATATGCCTTGTATATTCTCCGGTTGGATTATGGGAAATAATCAGGTCGAAATGCCTGGAAGGCAATAGCTGCAGTATTTCATGTTTCAGCTCATTTTCATCCAGAGGCTTTTGTTCCGGGCCGTCGTCCAAATCGCCCATTATTCCCTCAGACTTTAAAATTTGTAATGTTTTATAGAATTTAGGAGCCCGGCCTTTATCGCTTCCGCGGCACATACAAACAATAAACCACCTCCATGACGGATGGCTCAGTATTGTTCCACCAGCCCATAACGTTTCATCATCGGGATGGGCTACAATAACGGCAACTGCCTTTTGGGGTTTTTTGTCCATTTTCCCTGTCCTCTGAAAGGAGAAGCTTTTAAATGCAAAATACTAAAAAGATGAGGTTATAATTGTAGTAACAGATGCAGTGACTGCAACAGCAGCTGCTACTTTGAGTTCTTAAGTTCATTCAGGAGTTCACTTAAAATAATTGAAGCGCAAGTAGATGCGCAGTCTGACATGCCATATGGAATAATCAGATTTTTATTATGGATAATGGAACCGCAAGAGTAAATAACATTGGGCACATAACCTTCCCTTTCTTCATTATTGGGAGCCAATAAAGGTGTCTTTAGCCTGCCGATTTCTTTTTCAGGATTATCAAGTTCATATAATGATGCTCCTAAAACGTATTCCCTCATGGGTCCTACTCCATGTGTTATAACCAGCCAACCTTCTTCCGTCTCGATAGGCGAGCCGCAATTTCCAACCTGAACAAATTCCCATGGATATTTTGGCCTCTGAATGAGTTTGGCTTCGCGCCAGATATTGATATTATCTGAATAAGCTATATAATTATTTACCCCATCTATTCTGCACAGAATGGCATATTTACCATTGATCTTCCTGGGAAACAATGCCATTCCTTTATTCTGTGCAAGTTCGCCATGAACAGGTAAACCTTTGAAATGATAGAAATCTTTGGTCGCAAGCAGCTTTGGTAATATTGAAATGCCATCGTAAGCAGTATAGGTAGCATAGTAAATTACTTCACCGTTTTCCTCTTTGAATTTAACAAAACGTGCATCTTCAATACCATTTTTTTCAGTATCAGAGATCGGGAAAATAACTCTCTCGGAAATTGCCGAATCAAGTGAAAATTCAATTTCATAATGTGAAAGAGCCAGCCACATCATTTGATTAATGATTAATTCTTTATTTGGCGAAAGCTGATGTGTTTTTCTTGTTTCTTCTACGGCCTTTTTCAATTCACCATAAGTAAATCTGTCACCCAAATTTTCTAAAACAAAAACCGGAGAAATCTTATTGTCGAAATCATGCATTTCATCCAGCTTTTTTATAAATGATTTTTTATTATAAATATGCCTTTTGATTCGCTCTGCCTCTGCTAACATTTTGCCAACAGGTTCAATAATCAGATTATTATTCTTATCAATAATAGCTGAACGAAAAACAAGGGATGAAATATGCCCTTCACCAGTTGCCCTGAAGCTAAAAATCACTCTTTTCTCATCCAGTCCTAATTCTGACTGATCGGGATCTTCTACAACGGATGGATTAAAGAAAGCTGCCGATTCAATAGAATATTCCAATGTGAAATACGAACCTATAAGCGCTTTTCGCGATTGATTAACCTTACCCGGTTTTACTCCTAATTCATCAAACAAGCCAGCCAGTTTATTAAAATGCTTTTCAAATATCATTGAAATATTCCTGTGACGTCTCGAATAACCTCTAAGCACCTGACTTAATGTTATAGATACTTCATTATCAGACATAGCCAATACATTACGGATAATATTTAAACTTCTCTCATTGGAAATATAAAAGAAGCGGGCTATTACCCTGCTGGGATCCGGGAGAAATTTACTACCCATTCTGGTCACAGTAACTTGCATAGTCCTCTGATTTTATTTTAGCCTGAATTATTGATAAAAAAGGAGATTTTGTCCTTCATCCGAAACTTAATTAATTATATTTGAAGCGATTACAATATAGTACACCCTTTATACAATGATAGAAAGAAAAACTGAGATTGCCACGCCGAAACTTAACCTTTCTCAATACAAGGTAAAAATATTACATTTAGTTTTAGCGGTGATCACTTTCCAAAAATGGTGTAACCATCATTTCATAGGGCCATCCCTGGTGGAGCAAAAAGTTTATTTCCGGAACAAGGGTGTTTAACTAATTATCATGCTTCTGCTTGCGGGATTTTGAGGTTTATATATGTATGTGAATAATGCAACTCTTTTCAATAATTATGTAACACCGGCACTTAAATAAGAACTTATCTTTGAATTTGTATTTAATTACATAAAACAAAATATTATGGAAACAGATGAAAAAAGCAAAACTGATCCTATAAAGGAAAATACAGAAATCAGTAAAAATGAAAAGTCTAAAAATGATATTGAAAAGAATATCAGAGATGAAGGAGTAAAAAAAGGCATTGTCAATACTTCAATAATCTGCTTTATAATATTGTTGCTTATGGGGATAATAGCTTTTTCACTCTATAACCACGAGCATAAAAAGCTGACTAATCTGATGGAAACACAGAAGACTTCCCTTACAGATAAAGTAAATGCCCGTGATTCTGTGATAAACGAATGGATAACGACTTTCGATGATATTGAAAAGAATATCGCAATTATAAAAGAAAAAGAGAAACTAATCACTGTTAATTCATCGAATGCTGAAATATCGAAAGACAAGAGACTACAGGTTCTGGAAGACATAAAAACCATAAATACACTCCTTGAACAGAACAAAAATAAGATCGCCTTCCTGAATGCTCAATTAAAGAAGTCAGGCGGAACAATAAAGATCCTTCAAACTAAAATTTCTGAACTCGAATTTTCGATGAAACAGAATGAAAATGAAATTTCCGAACTGAAGACCGCCCTGGTTGAAAAGAAATTTGAGGTAGATCAGCTCAATACCCAGGTGGCAGTTATGCAGGATACTATTGCAAAAAAGGATGAGAAAATCAGTACCCAGACTTATGAGATGAATAAGGCTTTTTATGCCGTTGGTACGTATAAAGAATTGAAAGCCAAGGGTCTTTTAACCAAAGAAGGCGGATTCATCGGTCTTGGTAAAACAGAAACTTTAACCGGAGCACTTCCTGACAGTGCTTTTGTCCAGATCGACATCACTAAAATGAATTCTATTTTGGTTAATTCAAAGAGTGCCAAGCTTATCTCTGAGCATCCTGCCGGTTCATATGAGTTTGTACGCGACAATGACAAAAGAATTATATCTATTGAGATAAAAGATCACGATCTTTTCTGGAAAATCTCAAAATATGCAGTTGTTGAGATAACTAAATAATAACCTAACTCGCAATTTTTCCGTGCATGAGGAGGTCGAGAGCTTCGTTGAACGCACCTGCATGAATGACGTTGCCTGTATTTACAAAGAAGATCTCATCGGCGTTTTCTATTGTGTTTAAACGGTGGGCAATTATTACCCTGGTAGTTGATTCGGGAAGTTTTTTAAGTATGCTTTCGAGCATTTGTTCGGTAACTGTGTCAATGTTCGCAGTGGCTTCATCGAGTATCAGCAATTCGGGCTTACGAAGAACAGCGCGCATAAAAGCAATAAGCTGTTTTTGCCCCAGGCTGATACCATCACCTGTGGTCTGAACATTTGTTTCTAATCCCTTGTCGAACCGTTCAAGCAGGCTTTCAAGTCCCGCTTCTTTAATGGCTTCCGCCAGCTGAGGGTTAGTGAGATCTCTGAATGCCGGATTTCCATATATCAGGTTATCGCGCACAGTTCCGGTAAAAAGAAAAGGATCCTGCAAAATAAACCCGATCTTCCGGGTGCGCTCTTCAGGAGTATATGAACGGATGTCCCTGCCATCGAGCAATACGGTTCCCCTGCTGGCATCGTATAGCCTGGCCATGAGTGATGCCGTTGTGGTTTTGCCGCCCCCTGTCGGTCCTACCAGGGCATATGTTTTCCCGCGTTCCAGATCGAAGCTTACGTGGTGCAAAACCTCGTTTCCTCCCGGATAAGAGAATGATACTTTCTGGAAACTGATATATGATGCTGATGATGCATGTTCAGTATCTTCCATTACATGTAAATCTGTCCCGAGGGACAAAAGCATGGAGATGCGGTCCCACGCTGCCATTGCTGTT
>Ga0224523_1000463_pt1 | contig 21398 bp, 17 predicted proteins | sample CFST50metaG_FD_182732 | JGI IMG/M metagenome (GOLD analysis project Ga0224523, IMG submission 182732) | Peat soil microbial communities from Stordalen Mire, Sweden - C.F.S.T50 | ecosystem: Environmental > Terrestrial > Soil > Wetlands > Peat | place: Sweden: Norrbotten County, Stordalen Mire...
GATGGCCTCGGTTTCGCCGCGTATCGAAAGTTGCGAGATGACCCAATGGTCAAACGTCCCGGTGATCGCGGGCGTCAGGATGCCGCGTTCAAGACCAGAAATGACGCCGATAGTGACGCTGGCCCCCGGATAGGCCACCAGGGCCTTGGGCGCATTAGCGGTTCCCGAGTTGGTGCCATCGTTGGTGCTCATGCCGAGGGCGCAGCGATAGGGCGATGAGGAATCCTCCACGGTCTGCGCGAGGGTGTCGCCGGCACTCTTGCCGAGGTAGGCGATGTCCCCCGCCAAGATCGCGTTCTTCGCCTTGGGAATCGTCTTCCAGGGATTTGCGAAACTGCCGTCGTTCGAGTCGTTGCCGTTCTCAGTGACGAAGTAGATCGCGCCAGCGCGCACTGTGAACGGCAAAGCATTGCTGTCGCCGTTGCCGACGACGTGGACCACGATAGCGCCGGTCTTCGCGCTACCTCCGAGTTGGAACGTGATCTTGGTTTTCGTCCAAATCGGATAGTTGTCCGCCGTGCCGCCGCCGATCGTCACCGTGGACGCACCTTGCGTGTCCCCGAATCCATTGCCGAAGACCGTAACGTAGGCGCCCTTGCCGGACTGGCCGCCGCTATTCGGACCGCTGGTCAAGTCAGAGAAGAACAACGAAAGGCCAGTGGTTGGCGCGGGACTTGTCGAACCAGACGTGCCACCGGTGTTGCTGGAACCACCCGCGCCACCCGTGCCGCCACCACTGGTACCACCGGTCGTCCCGCCGCCAGTGCTACCTCCGGCACTGGTTGTCCCTCCTGTGCTGAAGGTCCCGCCGGTGCTAATCGCGCCTCCATTGGTGCCGGTCGTACTTCCGCTGCCACTGCTGCACCCGGTTGCAACCGTGGCGATGACCAACACGGACAGCACGGTCAGATTGATCAAAACAGAACACACACGATTCAGCATGGTGCCTCCGGTTGCACGTGACGCAAGAGCCATGGATGCTCTATCACCCACCCGGGATAATGTATCTGGGATAGTCCCCCAAGGAAACGCTGGCCTCGGTGGATGAGGTTTGCCCAGCCGGTAGGGAAGGCTGGCAGGTGTGATCGTCAGTCCATTGGGGCCACGAGGCAACTGAGTGCAAGGCCAGACGAATTGACACGGACTTGACGTTGGCTCGAGTCCTCGACCGGGCTATTCACCCGAATCCGCGGGATTGCTGCCCCCCAGACGGTCCCCAGTCGCGCTATCTGGGAACCCCAGCAGCCCGAGCAATCTCTTGCTCGCCACTTTCATCCGCGGGCGCGAGCAGTCTCTGCTCGGCCGATCTCTCGATCGCGAGCGCGGAGGACTTGCCGTGGCCCGTCCACGAACCGCTGGAACGCAGGAACGGCACGTGGTTCTCCAAGCGGTTGGAATGCCTCCAGGCAAAACTCGTGGCCAGATAGAAAAGCGGATGATGCCGATTCGTCCAGAAGCGGCGAAGGATCTTCGGCGTGCTGTAGAAGTTGACGCCCATCTGGCGGGTGCCTTCCTGCAATTGCTCGGCGGTCATCATCTTGGGCGAGAACACCGCGGTCGCCCCGTCATACTTCGACCAATCGTAGGTTGTGATGCGTGACTGGGCGTGCAGCGTCTCGAACAGCTTGGTTCCTGGGAAGGGCGTGAGAGCCGAAAAGGATCCATGGCCCACGCGGTTCGCGATCAGGAACTCCCGGGTTCGATCAAATACCTCGGGATCGTCGTCATCAAACCCGAAGATCACCCCCGCCATGACCACGATGTTGTGATCGTGCAGGACACGGATGCTCTTTCCGATCTCTGCGGGCGTGCTCACCCTGTTCTTGGCCAGCGAGCCGGTGGCCTTCAGGTTGGAAGCGGTCAGCGACTCGATGCCCACGAAGAGGGAGATGCAACCGCTGTCAAGCGCGAGTTTGAGCAGGCTGGGGTTGCCTGCGGTGAGGTGCAGTGAAGCCTGCCCGACCCAGATGATGTCCAGTTTCTTGATCTCGGTGAAGAGCGCACGGCAGTACGACTCGCTGGAAAAGATGTTGTCGTCAAGAAAGAGGATGACGCGCGTCTTCAGCGCCTTTATCTCGGCAATGACGTTCTCCACCGGACGGTAGCGGTACTTGCGACCGGAGAACAACGTGGCCGAACAAAAGGAGCAATCATAGGGACAGCCCCGCGCCGCCTGCACCGACGCGAGCGACAAGGTCGACCGCTTGGGGAACAGGTCGCGCCGGTAGGCGGGAAGCTGGGTAAGGTCCGCGTATTCCTTGCCGCGATACAGGCCGTGCAGCTTGCCCGTCGCCGCATCTGCGAGCACTTGCGACCAGACCGGTTCGGCCTCGCCCACCACCACCGCGTCGGCGTGCTGCAGAGCCTCGGCGGGCTGCACCGAGGGATGAATTCCGCCCAGGACCACCTTCTTGCCGGCGCTGCGATACCCGTCGGCGATCTCGTAGGCGCGGCGGGCCTGGATGGTCATGGCGGAGATGCCCACCAGATCGACGTCGGCGTCGTCGAAGCGAATCGCGTCACCCAGATGCTCTTGCATCACGGAAACGTCGTGCTCGGGCGGCGTGATCGCGGCCAAGAGCTGAAGCGCGGCGCTTTCGACCCTCCGTCCACTCAAGCCCACACGAGGGTTCGGATCCGGGTAGACGAACCGAATTCTCACGTTGCCTTGGCCGCCGTCAGCCGTCGCTGATTGAACATCTAGGGATAGAATCTCGCAGCCCCAGTCCGCCCCGTCCATCGTTTCTTCTGCATCAGACGACGTGAAACCTCGACGGCCGCTGTGCTTGCAGAATCCTGACACGCCCAACTGAACGAAATCGTTGGGTCTTCACGCCTGAGCACTGTGCCGTGCTGCCGGAGTCAGGCTATTGTCATCTTTTCGTCAGCGCCCTTCTTTCTCTCCTGGTTGAGCATGACCAATGCTTTCTGGTTCGGCTGGCACACGATCGACGGTTGGAAGCAAGTCGAGGCCGATCCGGGAACCCCAAGTTGTTCGAATCAATCTCGGGTTGCCCTTTCTTCTTCACGCGTGAAGTTGCAATCCTCGGGGCAATCTACAGGGGTTGGGTCTTGGCGCAGGGCCCATAGCCTCGAAGATAGGATCAATCATCAGGGCCGGGCGAGGCCTTACACTACATCCACCTACACACCCAAACTATGGCTTTCCTGACATCCTCGTGGGTGAGAACAACGGAGTTTAGTCAGGTCTTTGCCCGGCAAGTGCCGCTCCCGTCCCCCTATCCCGGCGGGGCAAATTCCTCGAAGCGCTTCTTGTTGATCGCTTTCAGCCACGCGTCCTCGCCGCTGATGCGACCCTCTTGGGCGAAAGCGTACAGGGCGTCGTCCATGGACTGCATGCCCTCCTTCTTTCCGCCCTGGATGATCGAATTGATCATGGGGGTGTTGCCCTCCCGAATGACGTTGGCAAGGCCGGTCGTGCGTAGCAGCAGTTCTAAAGCGGCTACACGGCCTTTGCCATCGGCGGTGCGCAAAAGCAATTGCGAGGCCACCCCAGCGAGCGACGAGGCCAACATGCCGCGCACTTGGCCCTGCTGGTCGCTGGGGAAGACGTCGATCACGCGATCGATGGTTTTGCTGGCGCTGTTGGTGTGAAGCGTGCCAAAGACCAGAACACCCATCTCGGCAGCGGTGATGGCCAAGGCAATGGTTTCGAAATCACGCAACTCGCCCACGAGGATGACGTTGGGATCCTGACGAATGGCGGCGCGCAGGGCCGCGGCGAAGCTCTCAGTGTCGGTGCCGACCTCGCGCTGGGAAATGGTGGACCTCTTGTTGGGGTGAACGAACTCGATCGGGTCCTCGATGGTCACGATGTGGTGGTCGTGGTCTTGATTGATCTTGTCGATGATCGACGCCAAGGTGGTCGACTTGCCCGAACCCGTGGGTCCCGTCACCAGCACCAGTCCGTGCTCGAGATGGGCCAGGCCTTGAGTGGCAGGCGGCAGATTGAGCTTCTCAAGGGGAATGATCTCCTCGGGGATGATGCGAAAGACTGCGCCCACGCCGTTTTCTTGGTGCAGATAGTTGGCACGAAAGCGGGCCACGCCGTCGAGTCCATAGGCGAAGTCCAAATCCAGGTTCCTTTCGTAGTGCTCCCACTGTCTGGCCGATGGAATTTCGCGCAGCAGGTCCTGCAAGGCTGCATCGCTCAGGATCGGCCATTTGGGCACCTGTTCCAGGTGGCCATGTCGCCGGATGCGTGGTTCAAGACCGGCCGCCAGGTGCAAGTCCGATCCCTTGTGCTCCTTTAGATAACGAAACAATTCATCGAGGCGTGCCATGTTTGCCTACGCAAAAAGTTTGGGATCTTCACAGTAGCGCCGTGCCGTTTCCTTGCTGATGGTGCCTTTGCGCACGAGATCCAGCAGCGAATCGTCGAAGATACACATGCCGAGGTTGCGGCCCATCTGCATGACTGAGCGCAATTGAAAGATGCGCTCCTCGCGAATCAGGTTCGCGACAGCGACGTTCACCAGCAGGATCTCCAGGGCCGGCACGCGCCGCGAACCATCGACGGTGGGAATCAGTCGCTGTGAGACGATGGCGCGCAGCGATTCGGAAATCATGGAGCGGATCTGCGACTGCTGGTCGGGCGGATAGGCGTCGAGCACACGGTTGATGGTGCGGGCCGCGTCGTTGGTGTGCAGGGTGCCAAGGACCAGGTGCCCGGTTTCCGCGGCCGTGATGGCCAACGAGATGGTCTCAAAGTCGCGTAATTCACCGATGGCTATGACGTCGGGATCCTCGCGCAAGGCCGCGCGCAGAGCGCTGGCAAATGAGCCCGTGTGTTTGCGCACCTGGCGTTGGTTGACGACGCAGTTCCTTGAACGGTGTACGAACTCGATGGGATCTTCGACGGTGATGATGTGGTCGGGCCGGTCTTCATTGATGAGATTGATGAGCGCGGCCAGGGTGGACGATTTTCCACAGCCCGCGGGTCCCGTCACCAGCACCAGTCCCTGATGATAGGACGTAAGACGCGCCAGGGAGCTCGGCAGCCCAAGTTGTTCGAGCGTGGGCGGTTCGGGCGCTATCGGGCGAAAAACCGCGTCGATTCCCCGTCGCTGGCGGTAGACGCTGCCGCGAAAGCGGCCAACGCCAGGGATGGCGTAGGCGAAATCGAGATCGTTGTGGGCCGCAAACACGGCGCGGTCGTCAGGTGTCAGAATTTCCAAGATCAGGGACTCTGATTGCGCCGGTTCGAGTGGCGCTGAGTTGGTCCTAAGCAGTCGGCCCCCGATCCTCACTTGAAACGGTAGGCCGGCGTGGATGTGAAGGTCGCTGGCGTGAAGCTGCATGGCTTTGGCCAGGATGCGGTCGAGCATTGGCTCGGCCGCTGGGACGGCGTGTGCGGGTGGCGCCTGCGCCGGTACGGAGTCGGCGGCTGGGGATGTCGCCGGCGCCGGCGCTGGTGCCAGCCGGACCTGTCGCTCGGGCATGGCGATGGTTCCGTCCGCGGACGCAGACTGTTGCTGGTCGACACCCGCGCTGCGCCCCGCGTCGGCTTCCGCCTGGCGTTGGCGCTGTATGTACGCCTGCTGTGCATTCAATAGCCATTGCAGTTGAGCCGGCGAGACGTAGCCAAGATCGAGCAGGAGGTCGCCGAGACGCTTGGTCGGTCCAAAGTGATCTTGCGCGCGCAAGGCCTCAAGCAATTGATCTTGGGTGATGAGCTTGGCGGAAACCGCAATCCGCCCTAACAAGGAAATCTGCCGGCCTGCAGCCATGGCTCACAATTCCTCCTAGGTGACGTTCACGAATCACTCTTCGATAGAAAGACTGGTGGCGCCACCACGGGGTTCGGGTGGTTATGGCACACAACCCGCGAGCGCGCGAACAGGAACGGCAGGACGGTGCCCGGCGTCGTCAAGACCTTCGATGGGACGATACGACAGCATCTCAACGAGGTGAAGGACTGCTACGAGATGGAGCTATCCCGCAAGCCCAGTCTGCAAGGACGTGTGACTGTGCAATTCACGATTGTAACCACGGGCCAGGTGATTACCGCCGTTGTGCAATCCTCGACCCTCGGCAATACTCGCGTCGAGAACTGTGTGGTGAATGCCGTGCGCCGCTGGGCGTTCCTCAAACCGAGCGATGGGGGCATCGCGATCGTCAGCTATCCCTTCAACTTCACCGCGGGTACCGGCGCTCTCCCCGAGCCAGCGCAGGCCATGGTTGCCCCGAGCAGCTTCTGGGACACGTCCGCCTCCATCCTTCGCGAAAGGTCGGATTTGCCATCGCGGGTCGCCAAGGTCGCCGAAGCCGTGAGCGCGCCCAAAGAGACCCGCCCCGCACTACTGGCTTGGTTGCTGGTCGAGCACCATCTGCGCCCAACCACGGCCCCTGTCGCGGCCTATCTGGTAATCGCCAACCTGCTCAAGGAAGCGAACTCGCTCGACGACGCCGTTCGCATCCTGTCCGAGGTGGCCCTCTTCGATCCCGACCTCGCCGCCGCTGAACTACGCCGGCCAACTGGAAGACGACGCCAAGCGCGTGGAAGCGCTGAAGTCGAGAGGAGAGCGGTAGATTCGCCATCGCCTACATCCGGACCGACAAATGTACCTCGATGTGTTCTTGGGTGTCTCAGCTGACCAGCTTGGCGACTAAATCGCCGACTTCGCGCGTGCCCATGCCTATCTTACCGGCGGCCAGGCTCTTGATCTGGCCACACCATCACGCTGGCCAGCGCGTAGGGCATGGGCACCATCACGCCATCGCTGCGTACTTCGAGGTCGCAAAGCTCGCGCTCACGAGCATCGCACAGTTTGGCTTTTCGGGTGGGACGGCTGGCACAGGACAGGCGCACCTCGACCGCGGCGGGCGCGAAGCTCGCGAGACGAACCACCACGACGTCGCCCTGGAAGGCCGGCTTCAGCGCAATGACCTGCACGTCGTCGCGGTCGACCAGCATCACAGAATTGGCCAGGTCGTCCAGGTCCGGCTCGCACCTCGAGCACGTCATTGCGCACATGCACCTTGATGCGAGCCGGCTGCTGACTGGATCGAGCGTGCTCGACAAAGAACCCCCCACGGAACTCGTGCCCCATGCGCCACAAGCCGCCGCTGTCACGATAGCTCACCAGATCGTTGGCGGGACCAGCGAGCAACTCTTCACCTGAACCGTTGAGACGGAAACTGGTGATGGCACCTCCTAGCTGCTCGCTCAGTTCAATCCGATAGGCGTCGGTCTCCACCACCAGCTTGCCTGAGTCGAGGCTGAAGAGCGGCGGCGGGCTGGGCGGAAACTCGCGCGCCGCGGGTCGGATGGTGGGAATGCGGGCGAGCGCGTGGTTGGCCATGTCTTCGGCTTGTTCCAGCCAGGGCTGTCGCTCCTCCTGCCAGATGCGATCGGGCGACGTTCCGGTGATGAAGTCGTGGTGATTGCTCAACACCACCAAATCCCAGGCGCGGCGCAGGTCGCGCGCAATCTCGGACTCGACGGGGGCGTGTTCGAGCGACACTCGACGTCGGTGCCCCATGTCCAGCGCCAGAACGCCGCATTAGGCACCCATCAGAGGATACTCGACGTCCAGGCCCGGGAACCTCGCAAAGTCGCGGTCATTTGTGACAAGAGTGGCACCATGCTCGATGGCCAGGGCGGCGAGGTGGGCGTCCGAGACGAGCGGCCCACTGGCCTGACCAGACGTCAGCAGACTGGAGAGAAGAGCCCAGTGCCGATCCGTCGGCAACACGATCGTGGAGATGGGCTGCTCAAGCCACGACTCCACAATCTGGCGTGCGTCGTTCACAGCTAACGGCCTGGCCATGGCCTTCCCATTTGTCGCGATGCGAATGAAGGCAAGAATAGTCGGCCAACAGAAGGCGACCGGGGTAGACCCGGATAGCGCCTCTTCCAGCCAGCGCCGCGCGTCTGCACAGTGGGGTGAAGAACGGTCATAGGCGTACAGCAGGATGTTGGCGTCTGGAAGGTTCACTTGTGCACGTGCCCTTCCAGCTCGTCAAGCAGGGCACTCACCTTGTCGATGTTGATCCCTGGGCGCAGTCCCAGGTCGCGCGCCTTGACACGGAACGGCCGTGCCGAATCGCCCTGCTTCCGCAGGGTGAGACCGGCCCTCAGACACGCATTCACGGTGTCCCGGAACGGCCGGCCGGTCTTGCGCGACTCGGCTTTCAGCTTGGCAGCAATGTCGTCGTCGAGGGTCAGTGTCGTTCGCACATCTTGATGCTACTGGATAGACATCACGGTGTCCATGGTGGCGGTTGAACCGGGGGCCGTGCTGGCTACCATGGCTATCCGTTGGATGAGAGACCTCGCCGAGGTTGACCTTTTTGTCGTGAGATTCGCAACAGAAAGAACCGCGACGCAGTGGGCATGGCACGGGTCATCGAACGCGGTTCGGACCGAGTATCTGCCCGCGGCAAGCAACCTGCGCGGCGCCGCGGCCGACAATCTCGGCATGTCCCTTCCTCGCGCCATCGTCCCAGGTCGCCGCTACATGATCACGCGTCGCTGCTCCGAGCGCCGCTTCTTCATGCGCCCGGACCGCGAAACCAATAACGCTTTCATCTACTGTCTCGCTTTCGCTGCCCGCAAGGCCGAATCAGCATCGTCTGCACCGGCACAATGTCGAACCACTACCACGAAGTTGTCGTCGACAACCACGGCCGGCTGCGATTTCCTGGTTCGTACCGACTTTTTGCGGCGCACAAGGTTGGCAGCAGACGAAATTCAATTCGGGCCGTGAACGCCGGACCGATGTTGGGAATTCATCGCCGCAGGGAACTTTTTCCCTGAAACGTGGTCCAAGAGAATGTGCGTACGACGTTGGTTCTTGCGTTGCTCACGGCTGCCTGTATCGCGGCGGCACCGCCAGCAAGGGAAACCGGGGATGGGGCCGCCGCTGCACCGTCGCCCGGGCCGGAGCCTGATCTTCGCCAGGCCCAGTTCTTTGCTCGAACGCAGGGAACCGCGGAGCAGCTAGAGCTGCAGGCGGAGTCCTTCACCGCGCAGGTCGAGACCGGACCGCAAGCCATCCACACGCACCTTTCCATCACCATGAAGAACCCTGGCAATGGGCGGGTCGAAGCCGTGATGCGCCTGCCGATTCCGCCCGGCGCCGCGGTCACGCGTGCCGTGTTGTGGGTGGGCAACAATCCGATGGAAGGGGCGTTCGTGGCCCGCGAGCGAGCGCGGGCCGTCTACCAGGCCATCACCGAGCGCCGGCGCGATCCGGCCCTCATTACCTGGAGCAGTCCCGAGTGGATCGATGCCACGGTCTTTCCCGTCGAGGCGAACGACAGGCGGAAGTTGGAGCTGGAATGGATCGAGCCCGCGGCCGCGGCCAACGGGAAGATCTGGTACCGCGTTCCCGTCCTTGCCCAGCAGGGCCGCCAGGTCACGCGTCCTCACACTCTCAGCGTGGACGGCCAGACCGTGATAGGGCAGGACCGCGCCTGGCTCGCGCTGCCGGCACCGCGCAATTCCGGCAATGCGGCCGTGGCGCGAGAGCCCGGCAATCCGTTTGGCTACGCCTTCGCGCCGGCCGAGCCGCAAGAGAGGACTCAAGTGGGCGCGCCGACCCGCATCGTGCTCGTCGCGGAAACCTCGCGCGCGATGTTACCCGAGGATCGCAAGCGCCAGAGCCAGGCACTGGACGGGCTGCTGGCCGCTCTCCCCGCCCACACGGAGCTGGATCTCCTGGCCGTGGATTGGCGAGCGCGAACCCTGGCCGATGCAGAGTCGCCCTCCATGATTCGCAGGGCATTGGATGCACTGGACGCGATTCCCTCGGCGGGCGCCTTGGATTTGCAGAACGCGCTGCTGGCCGCCAGTGATCGAGCCCGCGCCCGCCATGCGAGTCGCATCGTCTTTCTCGGGCATGGTCTCGATGCCTTTCGCGGAGACGCCACGGCTCTTCCGCTTCAGCGCATGCAAGAGGCCGGACAGATACTCATCGTGATGGGCGCTGACCGCGCAAGCGCACCCATTGTCGATGCCGCGGCGCTGACCGGCGGTCAGAGCCTGCCGTGGTCCCAGGCCAGCCATGTGGCGCAACTGCTCTCGGCCGTCGAGCGCACACCAGCCAGCCTGGCTCTCGACAGTGCCGAACCCTTCTTCCCGCTGGAAACCGTCACCAGCCAGACGCGCTGGCTGGCGCGCTTCATCGGTCAGGCGCCGGCCGGTGTGGCCCGCGGGGCCGAGCAGGATCTGGAGGCCTTGTGGACGCGCGCGCATGTGGCGGGAACCGCGGATCGCGAGCGCGACCAAGGCCAGCGCCACCGCGTGCTGACCCCGCTCACTTCGATCCTTGTTCTGGAAACCGTGGCCGACTACGCGCGCTGGGGAATTCCCGCGCCAGGAACCCCCGAGGTGCCTCACGAGCAGGGCGCGCTCGGCGCGCTTCGCGAAGTGAACAACTCGCATTTCAGGTCCATCTTTGGCCGCGACACCGCCCTTGGTGTCGATCCGGACTCTCACCTGGGCGGAATGATCGGCAACGGGATTGGCGAAGGCACTGGCGTGGGCGGCCTGGGGTTGGCTGGCACTGGAGGCCGCGGGGTAGGCACCATCGGCTTGGAAAATTTCGGTACGATCGGCATAAAGGGCTACGGGCGCGGGCCTGGCGGGCTCGGCGGCCGCCTCGCTCGCGCACCGCAGGTGCTACCCGGTCCAGCCGAGGTACGCGGTTCACTCGACAAGGAAATCATCCGTCGTTTGATACGACAGCATCTCAACGAGGTGAAGGACTGCTACGACATGGAGCTATCTCGCAAGCCCAGTCTGCAAGGACGTGTGACTGTGCAATTCACGATTGCAGCCACGGGCCAGGTGATTGCCGCCGTTGTGCAATCCTCGACCCTCAGCAATGCTCGCGTCGAGAGCTGTGTGGTGAATGCCGTGCGCCGCTGGGCGTTCCTCAAACCGAACGATGGGGGCATCGCGATCGTCAGCTATCCCTTCAACTTCACCGCGGGTGCCGGCGCTCCCCCCGAGCCAGCGCAGGCCATGGTTGCCCCGAGCAGCTTCTGGGACACGTCCGCCTCCATCCTTCGCGAAAGGTCGGATTTGCCATCGCGGGTCGCCAAGGTCGCCGAAGCCGTGAGCGCGCCCAGAGAGACTCGCCCCGCACTACTGGCTTGGTGGCTGGTCGAGCACCATCTGCGCCCAGCCACGGCCCCCGTCGCGGCCTATCTGGTAATCGCCAACCTGCTCAAGGAAGCGAACTCGCTCGACGACGCCGTTCGCATCCTGTCCGAGGTGGCCCTCTTCGACCCCGACCTCGCCGCCGCTGAACTATGCCGCTGGGGCCAACTGGAAGACGACGCCAAGCGCGTGGAAGCGCTGAAGTCGAGAGGAGAGAGGTAGATTCGCCATTCGCGCGCAGCGGTACTACACGCGCTTCTTCGTGATCTGCGTGACCGACTGGGCTGGCGTCAGGCAGGTGACGTGCGCGGAGAAGTCCTTGAAGTCATCTTCGTTTAGGGTGACCACGAGCGGAACGCGGTGAACCATGGCCGCCGCGACGATGTGGACATCGTGGATCCGCTTGCCCATGGCAGGGGACTGCGCAAGGAGTCCGAGTAGTGTCGGCAGCAGCGGCTTCTCTTCAGGCAAAAGCCGGATATGCTCGCGAAACCCGGCCAGGCTTTCCAGCGCCTCCAACAGTGCCAAGCCGAGGCCGTTGTTGGCCGGCGGGCGGGTGGCGGCCACGAGAAACTCGCGTGCCACCTGGGCCGGAAAGACCAGCCCATCGTGGCGCTCGATCAGTTCGCGCGCGGCGCGGTGCTGGCCGCGAGCGCGGTTCGACGCCTCCAGCAGCACACAGGTGTCGACCAGCATTGCGCTATCGGCCATTGTCGTCGTAGATCTCGCTGCGCGACCAAGTCGCGCGCGTCGGGATGTTCACGGTGTGGATCTTGAGTTCTCGGCGACCTGGCTGCCCCGGCCTCGTTTTCGCCGTGCGCGCCTCCGACTCCAGGATGCTCTTGACCTCGCCCTGCAAGCTGCGGTTGTGACGCCGTGCCCGCGCTTTCAGTCGCGCCACGGCCGCGTCGTCCAGGTTTCGGATCAGTAGTGATGCCATAGCAAAACGATAGCATAGCAAAGACCGACGGAGGCCTCAAGGTGTGGCGGCAGCTTGGACGCGAGGGAGTGGTGGTGGCACGCCAGACAATCCCAAAAACCGAAGGCTCCTCTCAAAAGCTCGGACCAACGGATGTACCTCGATGTGTTCTTGGGTGCCTCAGCTGGCCAGCTTGGCGATTAGGTCGCCGACTTCGCGCGTGCCCATGCCCATCTTACCGGCGGCCAGGCTCTTGATCTGGCCACACCATCACGCTGGCCAGAGCGTAGGGCATGGGCACCATCACGCTATCGCCGCGCACCTCAAGGTCGCGCAGCTTGCGCTCGCGCGCATCGCACAGTGTGGCCTTTCGGATGGGACGGCTGGGGCAAGACAGGCGCACCTCGACCGCGGCGGGCGCGAAGCTTGCGAGACGAACTACCACGGCGTTGCCCTGGAAGGCCGGCTTGAGCGCTGTGACCTGCACGTCGTCGCGGTCGACCACCATCACCGAGTTGGCCAGGTCGTCCAGATCCGGATCGTTGGGGCCGAAAAGAGCGGCGCGCAGTGCCCGCCGCACATGGTGGGGCAGACGGTTGCTGCGGGCATCTCCTCCGGCCGTGAACCACACGGCGTAGTCGAGTTGCCCTTCATGCGGATCGGTTCCTGAGGCTGGGTGCGCGAGAATCGGCAGCAGGTGAAACGCCGTCTCGCGGGGCGCATAGCGCAGGGCAATCCACTCCAAAGCGCCCGCGCCGTCGCTGGCGACCGCCGCAGGCCCGCCCAGGAAAGCGGCCAAGCCGATGTCGCTGAGCCCGTCGCGCAGGTGCACGAAGGAACGCGCGGGCCAGAAGGTGGGGTGGTAAAGCTTGTGCGCTGGGCGTTCGACGATTCCACCCGGCACGTCCATGGTGAGTACCGGCGAGATCAACCGCGTGGAAAAATGGCAGGTGATGGTCCGGCCCCGCTGGGCCGAACCTTCCAGGCGCATGCGCAAAACGGGCGCGTTCTTGCGCATCCACAGCCGCCGAACAAAGTGACGCTCGTCGAACTCCGAGTCGATGCGCACTTCGAGCACGTCATTTCGTACATGCGCCTTGATGCGAGCCGGTTGCTGACTGGCGCGTGCGTGCTCGACAAAGACCCCGCCGCGGAATTCGTGGCCCATGCGCCACAAGCCGCCGCTGTCCCGGTAGCTCACCAGATCGTTGGCGGGACCAGCGAGCAACTCTTCACCTGAACCGGTGAAACGGAAACTGGTGATGGCACCTCCTTGCTGCTCGCTCAGTTCAATCCGATAGGTGTCGGTCTGCACCACCAGCCTGCCTGAGTCGAGGCTGAAGAGCGGCGGCGGGCTGGGCGGAAATTCGCACGCTGCGGGTCGGATGGTGCGAATGCGGGCGAGCGCGTGGTTGGCCATGTCCTCGGCTTGCTCTAGCCAGGGCTGTTGCTCCTGCTGCCAGATGCGATCGGGCGAGGTTCCGGTGATGAAGTCGTGGTGATTGCTCAACACCACCAGATCCCAGGCCGCGCGCAGGTCCCGCGCAATCTCTGATTCCACGGCGGCGTCCGCAGCGGACTGGCCTGACGCCGCCCGCGCCGGCAGGACGGTCAGCTTCTCCGCGACGACCAGCTGGCGCACGATGCGGCTGGCGCGTCGCTTGGCCTCTGGGCGGCTGGCATAGAACCCCATCCAGTAGGGATTCGGGTCAAGTGCCAGCACCGGCAGCGCTGCGCGATGGCAGTCGACCAGCGCCAGGTAGTCGTCCAACCCGGCGTTGAGCGCCCAGACCCCGCTCGACGGGTAGCGGGTGCGGTTGTAGCGGTCGAGCAGTCGCCACAGGCCCGCGATGGGACCGTTGAAGTCGCCACCAATCGGGCAATAGAGGTAGGGCGTGCGGGCGAGCGGCGCCAGGTCGCGGACATAGCGCTGGATGCGGCGGGCGATATGGGCTTCAGTGCGCCACGGGAATCCATAGATGCGGTCCATCCAGCGCACCACGCCCACGTGAGCCAGAAGATCGCCTTGGAAATAGGTGAAGGCATTCCAGTGGCACAAGACCTGCGAGCCATCCGGGCCACGCCATACGAAATCGGCGGTTTTGAGTCTTTTCGCGAGCAACTCGGCGCTCGATCCCGGCAGGGGAAAGGCCGACCTGCGGCGATAGTCGCTGCCAACGAAATGCATGCCGTCAATGCGCGTGATGGCTGCCATGTCGAAGCCCAGCGCGACCAACATTGTCGGCAGCGCCGGCGAATGGCCGAAGTCGTCGGGCAGATAGGCTAGCCGCGGCTCCACCGTCATGCCGTTGTCTTTGAGCCAGCGCTGTCCGTCGGCGTAGTCGCGCAGAATCGCCTCGGTGTCCGGCAGCACGGTGTCGGGCGTGGTAATGCCAGTGCCGGTCAGGCGCAGCCGGCGCTGGTTGATCAAGCTGCGCAGTCGTTCGCGCTGGGCCGGGTTGGACTGCCAGTGGCGCTGCAGAAAAAACAGACTCTCGATGGAGAAAACCCGGCGCGGCTCCCGTTCGAGTGCTGGCAGGACTCGCTCGAAGATGCGTGGAATGCAGAGCTGGTAGTATTCCTCGGCGGTGTGCAGCCAGTTCGGATCCCAGTGACTGGTTTCGCCGAATAACAGCACACGGTTCGCCCCTGGGGGAATCCCCAAGCGGGCGCGAAGTGTAGCTTCCCCAGGATGCGCGGCTATTGCGCCTTCAGGGCTCAGCTGTGATTCATCCTTCCTGCACACCACAGTTCACTGGTTAAGCCTCCCAGCAGCCCGGTTCATTGGCAACAACGGCTGTTCCGGCTAGGGAGACACATAGTCCTTGGTCTGTGCTGGGGCGAAGTTCGAGCTGCCGAAGAGAACGCGCAGGCGTGCGACGAGCCCGCGATTGCGGCGCAACTCGTAGCCAAGCTGGAGCAAGCCGGCGAGTCCCAGCCGAAGCGGATTCAAGTGCAGGCGAGGCGAGCCCGTCAGCCCCACCGGTGGAGGCGTCTCGGTGGGCGGGACATAGGTGCCGAAGACGCGGTCCCACAGCATGAACGGGGGGCCGCCCAGGTTAATGAGCGATTGGCCCGGCAGGGCCGAGTGGTGCATGTAGTGGTAGGGACCCTCGCCGAAGAAGGCGCTGAGCACGCGCAACGTGCGGCTTTTCCAAAAGGTCGAGTACAGAGCGGTGTTGTGCGAACCAATCAGAACAACTTGGCCGATCATGCGCACGAGCAGTGCTTCCGCAATCATTGTATCTGAGTAGAAGAGCTTGGCGCAGATGCCGACGCCGAGCTGAAAAGGCACGCTCAGGAGGATAAACAGTGGAAAGGCGGAAAACACCGGTTGTGTGGTTGGGATGGTCAGAAAGGGAGGCATGTGGTGCGGGCGATGCCAGAGTAGCCAGAACGGCCGCCAGGTGTGGCCCAGACGGTGGAACCAATACTGAAAGAGATCGACCAGCGCCATGCTTGCGAAAAGCGGAAGCGGGTAGGGCAGGTGCACCAGGGTCGGCACGCGGGCCACCAAGGCCCTGCACCAGACTGTGTAGTGGCGGACAAGAGAGAAGCCGAAGAAGAAGCCATGCCCCATGGCAGCGCTGACAGCCCCGGCGAGCGCCAGGCCCACATACAGCATCAGCGAAACGGTCATGGTGAGCAGAAACAAGGAAACGATCTGTCGCCGCGGCAACCCGTTGGCGAGCGAAAAACCGCGATACAGCATGACGCCGTTCCAGGCGAGCACGAACGCGGACAGGGGAACCATCACGGCCAGCCAGCGGAGCGACACGCCGGCGAGTTGGCTTTCCAGGCGTGTCAGGGCGCTGCCACGTTCGTCCACCAGACCGAGGCCGAGCATGACGGTTTCATGCGCGAAAGCATCGACGACGACGGTGAGCGAAAAGGCGATGGCGAACACCAGGTAGCCGGCCCGGATCCAGGGCTCCCAGCGAGCCTGCGGTTCCGCAGGTTCCCACTCGAGGAGCTTCAGCAGACGACGGCCTCGCGCGAGTGGGAGAAAGCCACCCCGGCGAACAAGATCCCCGGGGGATTGGCTTTGCAATGTGCGGAAAGGAAGATCCACAGCGCCATCTCCACCTATTCGCTGGCACTATTGCGACGTCGCGTCCGCCCATTGGCGCTCGAAGGCCAGTTCTGCCTCGAGGCTTTCCCGATCGCGGTTGATGGTGGCCACGGCCAGGCGTTTCCCGGCGGCGAGGTAGTCGATGCGCGCGTCCAGACCATCAATAGTGCCGTCCACGCGCACCTCGTCCCAGCCCGCGGCGTGGCCTACGTACCTCAGAGTCACGTCGTAGTGTTGGCTCCAGAAGAAGGGAACAATCGCGAGGCGTCTTCCTCGACCAAGCATGTTCTGGGCTGCCAATGCTCCCTGTCGCTGCGCCACCACCCAGTGCTCGATGCGGATGCGTTCACCTGATACGGGATGGGGAAATCGCGCGACATCGCCAGCCGCGAAGATTCCGGGCTCGCTGGTTTCGAGCTGGTCGTCGACCAGAATCCCATCGTCCACCTCAATACCCGCTTGCTGTGCCAACTCTGTCACGGGCCGCACACCTATCCCGACTACCACCAGATCCGCCGGGACATCTTCGCCGCTGCTCAGGGTTACAGTTTTGTGACCTATTCGCGCGGGAGAGCTCCCAAGACGGAACATGACACCATGCTGTTCGTGGAGGCGTCGCAAGAAATCGGCCACCGCCGGACCAAAGAGGTGCCCCATGGGACGAGCCGCGGGCGTCACCACCGTGACCTGGATTCCCAGCGTGCGAAGCGCGGCCGCGACCTCTAGGCCAATGAAGCTGGCTCCCACCACGACAGCGTGACGGGCTCCGCGCGCGGCGGCTCGTATCTTCTTGCTGTCGGCCCAGGTGCGCAGGGTAAGCACCGAGGGACCATCAGCGCCAGGCACGTCAAGGCTGATGGGCTGCGTGCCGGTTGCCAGAAGCAGGGAACCGAAGGGCAGCGAGCGGCCGTCGCCGAGCTCGACCGATCGCGATGCGACGTTGACCTTCACCGCCGAAGTGTCGACCAGAAGGTTGAGGTTCAGTTTCCGGTAGTGGTCGGCTGGCCGCAGCGGAATCCACTCCTCGGGCGCGGTGCCGGCCAAATAGTCCTTGGAGAGGTTGGGACGATCGTACGGCTGTGATTGATCGGCGCTCACCAAGGTGACCGGACCCGCGTAGCCCTCCTGGCGCAGCGTCTCTGCGGCGGCGTGGCCAGCGGCTCCACCACCCACGATCACCACCGAGGCTGGGCTGTCGGCAGGTGTTGGTCGCGCGGCCACGGCCGGTCGCTGCCCTCGCAGATGGATCTTCCCCTCGACCTCTTCGACATTCCAGCAGGCCAGTGGGTTCAAGGCAGGCGAGCGCGTGGCCTCGCCGGTGGCGAGCGCGAAGCGGGCGTGGTGCAAGGGACAGCAGATCTGCCCCTGCGCCACTATACCTTGGGCGAGCGCGCCCCCGTAGTGAGTGCAGCTGGCGCCCAGGGCAAACGCTCGTCCCTTCTCGCGAACCAGCAGGACGAGATCGTCTGCTAGCTTGCCCACCAGGGCTTTGCCTTCAACCAGCTCGCCGCTGGGAATTCCGAGCGACAGGTCCGGTGGAGTCCGGTCATCGGGCGTATTCATGAATGGCCCCAATGCTACCCGGACAATCGGCGCACGACCACCAGGGTTCGGTCGTCGCGGGGCAACTCGGTTGTGCGCCGGTCCGCGGCTTCGAAGATAGCATCCTGAATCTGGTTCGCGCTGCCCGTGCCCGCGCTGCGGACGATGTGGGCCAGTTCGCGGTCAGCGGCTCCGGGTTCGGGCCAGGCGTCGCTGATGCCGTCCGAGTACACCACCAGCGTATCGTTTGGCTGCATGGCCACCTGGGCCTCTTGGTAGCTCGAGTCGGGAAAGGTGCCGAACGCCGTACCTCCTTCGCCCAGTGTCTCGAATTGACCATTGGCGCCGATCAAAAGCGGACGATTGTGGCCCGCATTCACGTAGGCGAGCCGGCCGTTGTCAGGAGATAGACGGCCGAGAAAGAAGGTCGCGTATCGGTCAGATGGAATGTTGAGATGAAAGTGGCCGTTGATCCTGGTCGCGGCCTCAGCCAGCGGCCCGTGCTGCCAATTCGCGCGAACCGTGGCGCGCAACTCGACCATGAGCATGGCCGCGCCCACGCCTTTGCCTGCCACGTCCCCCAGCGCCAGGTGAAGCAGGCTGCCGTCATAGGCGAGGTCGTAGTAGTCGCCGCCCACGGCTTCGCTCGATTGGGTTCTCCCCGCCAGATCATAGCCGGGCACGCGCGCCGGGAAGCGCGGCAGCAGGCTGGCCTGGATCTCCGCGGCCACGCGCAGCCCTTCCTGCAAACGCCGCTGATCCATGCCTGCCTCAAGCAGTCGGGAGGTCTCGATCTTGGCCGCAGCCGTGTTGGCCAGCACGGTCAGCATCTCCAGGTCGGCCTCCCGAAAGAGCGGACGATCCAGACGTGCGTTGGCGTAAAGCACGCCGATGACCCGCACCGGTTCGCCCGGCTGGGTCGACACCCAGAGCGGGGCACAGATCACGCGGTGGATCGGCTCACTCGCCAGACTCGGTTGCTGGCGCAGGTTTGCTTCATCAAAGGCATCCCCGGCCATCACCGCCACCTGTCCCTCGATAGCTTTGTGTACGATGGTCTGACTGATCCGCTCCTCGACCGGCCGCCCCTGCCGATCGCGACCTGCTTTCAGTATGGGCTCGTGGCTTTCTTGGTCGAGCAACATGATGGCGGCAAAGTCGGCGGGCACGACCTCGAAGACCAGATCCAGGATGCGATCGAAGAGCACGGAAAATGGGTGGTGCACCAGCAGACTGGCGGTGGCGTTCGACAGCACGCGCATGGCGCGGCTTTGCAAGAGAAACTCGGTAACGCTGATGGTGCGGTTCGGGATGATGCTCGTGCCCACGGCAGGCGTCGTTCCGCGCACAACGGAGTTCTGGGTCTCGTCGCCATCTGGCTCGTTGGGAAGGGCCAGGCGGAAACGAATCTCGCTATCTCCCACCCTGATGACGTCGTGCTCGCGCAAGGGCGCCTCGCCCAGAACCGGTTTGCCGTTTACCAAGATGGGTTCGTCGTCACCCATGGCGACAATGAAGAACTCGCCCTGCCGCGAGACGATTTCCGCATGTCGCGGACAAACTCGCTGACCTCTGAACAAAGTGTCCCGTTCTCCGTCTCCGCACAAGGCGATGCGCCGCCTCGATCCCCCTGCCTGGTCCGCGGCTCCTGGCCACCGTATGGTGATGCTCGGGACGGGCTTCGCATCGATCAGCCCAGCGGCTTCTTTCGCCTGTCTCATCGGAGTTTCTTTCTCGCGCGGTGGTTCACGGGCTGACACCAATGCAAACCAGACGCCACGACGTGGCCTTGGGACTTGCTGGCCCGATCACGGGCCGCGTTTGGAAAACGCGCAATTCTTGCGTTCAGCTCATCCCGCGCGATCCTGGCCCCGATTCTGCTTGGTCAACGTGTTGTGGTAGCTGCGGCGCTGATTCCGGTCGTGGAGCGAAGCCAGGAACGACTATTCCCCGAAGGTGTATCGCTGGTGACTCGCAGTGACCGCTCGGACGATTCGGAGCTATTTCCCGAGGAGTTGCGGGCCATAGCGCGGGCAACGCCCGCGCGTCAGCGGGAATTCGCGCTGGGCCGGTGCTGTGCGCGCGAGGCATTGGCCCTCCTGGGCGGACCCCGTGTCGCAATTCCGGTGGGCCGTTTTCGTGATCCTGTGTGGCCCTTCGGTTACGTCGGCTCGATTGCGCACTGTCAGGGTTTCTGTGCAGTTGCGGTGGCACGGACGCTACCTGCCAGCGGCTGCCCCACCATCAGGGGCCTCGGTCTCGATAGCGAGATGGCCGTGTCACTGCCCGAGGAACTGATAGGGATAGTCTGTTCCGCGAAAGAGTGCATATGGCTCGCCAGCCGGCAGGGTGATGGTTTGCCCTGGGATCGGCTTTTCTTCTGCGCCAAGAAGAGCGCCTACAAGTGTCTCTTTCCGACCACCCACCACTTCCTCGAATTCCGCGACATGGCCGTGCGTTTCGATGCGGAGCATAGCTCGTTCGATGTGACGCTGCCCAGTCGGTACGGTTCGCCGTCGCACTTGGCGGGGTGCTACCTGATACAGAACCGCCTCGTGCTGAGCGCAACGACCTGGGTGCAGGAACCAGACTGTCCTTGACCTGCTACTTGCCAATGCCTTTGGAGGTGAGCCAGTCGAACATGGCCTTCTCCGCGTCGGGCCAGGCAGTGGCCGGGGTCGTAAATCCGTGACCGGCGCCAGCCACCTCATGCATGGTCACGTCTGCACCAGCCGCCTGCAGTTTGGCGACCAGATTGAGGCTGTCCGCGAGCGGTGCCGTGGTGTCCAGCGATCCCTGAACCACGATGAGCGGGGGAATGTCTCCGCGAACATAGGTCATGGGGTTGACTTCTTTGGCTACCGCGGCGCGATTGGGCAGGCTTGCGGGAATCTATCTCCAGCCTCCAGCACATTGCCCGACTATCGTCGGCATTGCCCCGCGCAAGAAGGCTTGCCAGCAGGGGTGGGCGGTGTGAGCATTCGATCGTGCGAACTCTCCGCAAACAGGGGCTCACCTTGGCATGCACTCTGGCATCGTTCGCGAGCGCAGCCCATGGCGCCACCATGGAGAAAAGATGATCTACCAAGACATACTGAGCAACCCCGACCAGTGGAGCTTTGCGGTGCAATCGCTTGGGCCGCGCGCCGAGGTTTCGCCGTTGCTGGGCCGGCAATTCGTCGACGATGAGGAACAGATCACCTTTGCCAGCCAAGTGAAGAACATTCGGGCGCTCATGGGCAAGGCCAGGGTGTTCCCGGCTTTCCAGAAGGCGGGACCGCGCGCCAAGATCTTCCATCGCCCCGCCCACACACGGGCCGGCATCGTCACCTGCGGCGGCTTGTGCCCCGGCCTCAACAACGTCATCAAGGGCCTGGTGAAGGTGCTCTTCCATGACTACCAGGTCACCGCGATCAACGGCTTCAGGTACGGCTATCAGGGCCTGGTGGCGAAGTACGGCCACGTCCCGATGGAACTGACGCCGGCGCTGGTGGACGAGATCCACAAGAACGGCGGAACCATCCTGGGATCTTCCCGCGGCAACCAGGATGCGGGCGCTATGGTCGATACCCTGGACAAGATGCAGGTGAACCTGCTCTTCTGCATCGGCGGCGACGGAACCCTGCGTGGGGCCAAATCGATCGCCGACGAGATCGCGCGCCGCCAGCGCCCCATCAGCGTGATTGGCATTCCCAAGACCATCGACAACGATCTGCGCTTTGTCGAGAAGACCT
>Ga0224523_1000465_pt1 | contig 21364 bp, 19 predicted proteins | sample CFST50metaG_FD_182732 | JGI IMG/M metagenome (GOLD analysis project Ga0224523, IMG submission 182732) | Peat soil microbial communities from Stordalen Mire, Sweden - C.F.S.T50 | ecosystem: Environmental > Terrestrial > Soil > Wetlands > Peat | place: Sweden: Norrbotten County, Stordalen Mire...
GTGGGGCCATTGTGATCAGTGCCCTTCCTCTCAATCCAACAAATATTAATGTCAATGGAGGAGGAAATGGGATCTATATTCTTGGTAATTCCCCCTGGGGTGCCAATAAAGGACAGCAGGGTAATACCATTACTACCGATAAACTTAAGGCACTTTATACCTATAGCTGTGATCATGGTGATGCCCCTCTCTCTTTTGGAGATGCAGCACATCAGTTAAAGCCTGACATGCCCTCGCTTAGGACACCCGGGGATGCAGAGCCCTATGCCCTCAACCAGCCACCTCATGACAAAGACGCCCTGGGTGATGATCTGAACGGTATAGATGACGAGGACGGGGTCTATCTCCCTTTCGATACGTTGACAACTGCCCAATCTTTTTACAAAGTCAGGATCAATGTCCAAAACACCAAGGATACTACTGTAATCGTAAGCGGATGGATTGACTTTAATGGGAATGGACTCTTTGATGACAACGAAAGGGTGACAATCAAGGGGGTGATCAGTGGAGATACTACCCTTATCTGGAAAAGTTTTCCTTCTGACATCACAGGTGGGGATTCCTATGCACGGTTCAGGATAAGTACGGGTAATGAAGCTTTGTTGTCTACCGGTGTTGCTCCCGATGGAGAAGCCGAAGATTACACTATTTATATCAACGCACAACCTCATGCAGTCCCCGATACTACCTGTACCCATCAGGACAGGGCTTTTAAAATTCCAGTGGTGGCCAATGACAAAGTCCAGGGAGATAAACATGGCAAGATAACTATTAAGATCCCTCCTGTCAACGGTACTGCTGTCACAAGTGATAATGGCACTCCAAATGACAAGACCGATGATTACATCTTATATACACCCAAACCTGGCTTTCAAGGAGTAGATACCCTGACTTATGAATTGTGGAATGCCATAGGTAATAGCGAGGCTGCGAAGGTGACTATTACGGTGAAAGAACCGGTAACTCCGGATTTCACGGCTACTCCCGATGAAGGCTGTACTCCTTTGGATGTTGTCTTTTCTAATCTCTCGACCGATAAGAATGCAAACTTCACCTGGGACTTTGGGGATGGCTCTCCGGTAAGTCATGCTTTTGAACCTTTGCATACTTTTAAGACAAGTAATTCAACCACTGTTTATAATGTTAAGCTCACCATGAATACGGGTTGTGGCATCTTCGATACCACTAAACAGGTCACTGTTCATCCTCTACCTCATGCTGTATTCACAGATAAGTCCAATGATGACAAGCCAGAGATTGTGGTTTTTACCGATGTATCGAAAGATGTGACAAGCAGAACCTGGACAATAGATGGTGTAAAAGTCGGAAGTGAGATACAATATACTGCAACATTTGATTCTGTTGGTCCACATATCATATCTTTAAGAGTCTTTAATGAGTTTGGTTGTTTTGATGACACCACTAACGTACATACTACTATTTTCCGGGGATTGTATGTACCTAATACTTTTATTCCCGGCAGTAGAGATCAATCGATCAACACCTTTAAACCTGTAGGCAGAGGAGTCATTGATTATACGATATTGATTTATGACTTGTGGGGTAATGTGATCTGGAGCAGCAATCAGTTGGATAATAATGGCAGTCCTTTGGATGGTTGGGATGGCAACGATAAACACGGAAAACCTTATCCAACGGGAGCCTATATCTGGAGAATAAAAGCAGTACTTGATGGAAATAAACCCTGGAAGGGGATGGAAATCCCCTATAAATCCGGTTCGTATCACACTCAGGGAACGATAACAATCATAAGATAATGGGCAGCTTCAAAATATTACTTCAAAAGCTAACGATGAAAAGCAAGCTGCTATCACTATTGATGATGCTTTCGTTTTCTATACACTCAAATGCACAGGATGTTACTTTTACACATTTTCTGTATAATCCCATCTATTTTAATCCTGCTGCGGCCGGCATGGATCAAGGGTTCCTGATGAGTTTGAATTATCGAAGGGCAATGATGTTAGTTCCTTCTAAATTTGAGACCTATGCTTTCGGAGCCAGTCAGTCACTACACGATCTTGATATCAAAGGATTGGGAGGAGTTGGTTTTTTCATGGAGAAGAACCAGGAAGGTGCTGATGCTTTGAGTACTGTTTCCGTTGGGCTTCCCTTTGCCGCAAGAGTTCAATTGAGTGAAAACCTACTGTTACAGCTTGGAATTGCGCCCGTACTCTACCAAAAGTATATCAATTGGGATAAAGTCATTTTAGGAAATCAACTGGACCCGCAATATGGTGTAATCATTCCTCCGGTTTCGAATATCCCAGCCGGATACTACAATACAGCTACCTTCTTTGATTTCCATATGGGGTTGATGCTCCGATATGAATCTGATCCTACTTTTCAATCAAATGTAAAAAAAGATGTTTTTGATTTGGGTATATCCGTACAACATCTTCCGGAACCGGATCAGAATTTTTCATCCATACCTTCTAAACTCCCATCCCGATATATCCTGATGATGCGTTACAGCAGAAGCATCGGCAACAATTTTTTGGAGGATGGGCACATACAACCTGTTCTACTATTTGAGAAACAGGGACCGATGCAGGATTTTGTTGCCGGTATTAATCTGGAAGGGAGTAATATCAATATTGGGACATTCTTTAGAAGAGATCAGAATCAATTAGTGAAAATATCTGAACTCGTCTTATTGGCCGGCATAAAATTTCCTATTAACAGTGACTTCTTCTCCAGACTTCACGTTAATTACAGCTTTGACTATTCCTTAAACTCTTCAAAGGTAAAAGGGGATGCTTCACAAGAGGTATCACTCATATTTCAACTCCCATCTATCCATCGCAGAAGGAGTCCCTGTCAGATGTATTTTTAATTCTTTTCTTTGTAAAGCATACCTTCAAATTTAAACGGTTTAACCGTTTAAATTTGAAGGTTTTGCGATTTAATTCATGGTCACTTTCTTAGTCTTCCTGAGATCACCTATTTTACTCTTGATAGAATCTGTATAATCTGAGATTTCCTTGCTTAGTGATTCGAATTTCCCTGTAATGGTCTCGACAAAATCACTGAATTTTTCTCTTACCGCATCCGTATAATCTTCAGTTTGATTTTTTATTTTCCTTCGGGTAACTTTCCCTTTGTGAGGAGCAAATAATATTCCAATTACAGCACCGGCAATGAGACCTGTACCCAGACCGATCAACAAATCTTTTGTCTTCATGGTTTCAGTTTTTAGGAAGTTAATAACTTGTAACCGTTTAATCATTAATCATTACATCCATATTCATCTTGCAATTTCGCCTGTTCAAGAACTTTAACGCTTGCAATTAAAATTATAACAATCAAGTTTCAGATTTGATTTAAAAACCTATTATAAAAAAGGGACTAAAAAAAAGAACACTAACTAATCGTTTGATTCATAAAGCCTAAGACGGTTTCTCAGGGCAATAATTTCGTCTTGCATGCTATTCATTCGATCCAATAAATGATTTATCGTCTCTATCCCTTCCAGATTTATTCCCAGATCATAATAGAAACGAACAATCTTTTCTAATTGAACCAGCTGACGCTCATCAATATATTCGTTTTCTTCGATCGTAACAATCTCTATTAATCCGGTTTCATGAAGAGAACTGATAAACGAAACCTCAATTTCATAATTGTTACAGAACTCAATCGCAGATATTAAATGTTCTTTACGCATTGGTTTCGGTTTTTTGATAAGTAAGTGAAAGCTCTTTAAGTAACGCTTTTTGTTTTTCTGTTAACCCGGTTGGGATTTTAATGTTATAGGTGATGAATAGATCTCCAAACTGTCCTTCGTGTTTATAAACAGGAAAACCCTTTCCCTTTAGTTTTACTTTGGTGCCATTCTGTGTTTCGGGCTTTACTACTAATTTCACCTTCCCACTCATTGTTTCGATAGTGAGATCCCCTCCCAAAATAGCCGTAAACAGATCTAAATCAACAGTGGTAAATAAATCATTTCCAACACGTTTAAACTTTGGATGGTTGGCAATAGAAAAAGTGATGTACAAATCGCCATTAGGCCCACCATTTATTCCGGGACTCCCATGTCCGCTGATTTTAATGGTCTGTCCGTTTTCAATACCGGCAGGAATGGTGATCCTGATTTGCTTCCCATTGACCGTCAAGGTTTGTTTTTGCGTAGTATAGGCATCAATCAGATTGAGTTGCAACTCTGCATTGAAATCTTCACCCCGGTACTTCACTTGTCGGCCTCTCCCCTGTCTGGCACCACCTCCAAACATGGAAGCAAAGAAATCTGAGAAGTCACTTTCAAATTGTTGCCCCGTATCTTGTTGTCTACCTTGTGAATAAGGTGATTGTTGTTGACGGTTAGCACTTTCAAACTCATCGGCATGTTTCCAATCCTTGCCATATTGATCATACTTCTTGCGTTTCTCCGGATCGCTCAACACTTCGTTTGCCTCATTGATCTGTTGAAATTTTTGTTTTGCATCTTTATCATTGGGATTCAGATCAGGATGAAATTTCCTCGCTAACTTGCGATATGCCTTTTTAATAGCTTGTGCATCTGCCCCTTTTTCTATCCCTAATATCTTATAATAATCAATGAAATCCATAATATAGGTTTTGGTCGAAGTTTAAAATACTTTGAACAATTATTTAATTTATAACAGTTAAACAATAAAAAAGTTGTTTCATCCAAATGATAAATTCTATCAGAGCTGATCATTTTAACAAAGGTAGATAATTCATTTAGATAACAGCTGTTTATAAAGTTCCTTAATTATTATGGTAGCTATTTTTATTTCCTAATATAGAAACAATCTCCTATTTTTTTTGTTAATAAACTCATAATTTTTCGTAAAGCTTTATCTACGTAGGTCTCAGAATAAGCCATTTCTTAATAATACAATATGATTTCACATTTAACTGCTAATTGTTTCTTTTCGATAATTGAATATTAACCGATATTAAATTATTCTTTTCTGTAAAAAAAATGTTTGAAATACTTTAATTGTATTTATATTTACACATCATAGTCTAAGTTCTTTGTTTTACATCAATTGCATAAAATATGTCGGAAAAAGAAAAAGAACCCATTAATAATTCAAGAAGAAATTTTCTTCAGAAACTTGGCTTTGTAGGTGCAGGTAGCGTTCTGGCTACTGCCGGAATATATAGTGGCTATGAATATCAAAATAAAAAGAAGGCTGGTGATCGAATTAAGATCCTGACAGCTAATAATGAGCTTTTAGAAATTGACAAGGAAGCTGCAATAAAATCGATAAAGAAAGCCACTCTCGATCTGACCGCATACCAGAAACAAGGTCGTGAAGGCATTGCAGGCAAACGATGGATCTGGGTCATTGATCTCTCCAAATGCAAGAATGCCCGAAAGTGTATGGGAGCATGTATAAATGCTCATCATCTTCGATCCGAGCAGAGTCATATCAATGTATTGAAAATGGAAGAGTCGAAAAACACACCTCCTTATTATATGCCTAAACCCTGTCAGCATTGTGATAACCCACCATGTGTCGCTGTATGTCCTGTAGATGCTACTTTCAAACGCCCCGATGGCATAGTGCTGATCGATAACGAACGTTGTATCGGTTGCAGGTTCTGTATAGCGGCCTGTCCTTATAGTGCACGTATGTTCAACTGGATAGCTCCTATCAAGGATGAAGAAGACAAGGGCAAGACATACAATATTGAATTAAATCTTCCTGAACGCAAAGGGACCATTACCAAATGCTTGATGAGCGCCGACCGATTGCGTGAAGGCAAACTACCCTATTGTGTATCTGCCTGTCCTAATGGAGTCTATTGGTTTGGAGATGAAAACGAAGACGCAGTCACCAATGGCACTACCAAAGAAACGGTCCGATTGAGCAAGTTACTGGAAGACAATGCAGCCTATCGACTGATGGCTGAGTTGGGTACAAAACCCAGAGTCTACTATCTACCTCCAAAAAACAAATCCTATCCCTTCCAGGATAAAGACAAACATGTGACCAATGAAATGTTAAAAGAAACTGATCTCTAATACCACAAGGAACTATGTCAGAAAATCTAAATCCGGAAAAAACCACCATCGATTTATTAAGACCAATCAGGTTAAATATGGGCTTTAAGATCTGGATGGGATTTCTTACAATTTTATTATTGATCTGTCTTTATGCTTATACCTTGCAGCTAAAGACAGGATTAGGTGTTGCCGGCATCAGAGACTATGTCTCCTGGGGGATGTATATTGCCAACTTTGTTTTCTTTGTCGCCGCCAGTCTCATTGGAATGCTGATCAGTGCTGTACTTGGATTGCTTGAGATTAAGTGGGCTGAACCGATAGCACGCATAGCAGAAATCATAGCCCTTGCTTTTGCCTCCGTAGCCGGACTGGTGATCATCTCTGACATGGGCCGTCCCGAAAGACTGGCTTACGTATTTATTCATGGTAGGATTCAATCTCCCATCCTGTGGGATGTGACCGTTGTTACTACTTACGTTGCCATCAGTGCTTTGTTATTGTATCTGCCATTGATACCGGATATTAAAATTTGTTACGACAAACTGGATAAGGCCCCGAAGTTTCAAAGAGCGCTGTATAAAGCACTTTCCCTGGGATGGAAAGGAACACAGGAACAATTAAGACTTGTAAAAAAATCTATCAGAATATTATTGGTACTCATCATCCCTGTGGCTTTAGGTATTCACACCGTTACTTCGTGGTTGTTTGCCAGTACTTCACGATCTGGATGGGACAGCACCATCTTCGGACCTTATTTTGTCACCGGCGCTTTTGTTTCAGGATGTGCTGCAGTGATAATAGCTATGTATATCTTCATGAAGAGCTATAAACTGGAAGATTATATTACCGAAAAGCTCTTTGATAAAATGGGAAAACTATTGGTACTTGTTTCTTTGGTTTATCTCTATTTTAACATCAATGAGTTTCTGGTGCCTGCCTATAAGATGAAGAAATTTGATGCCATACATATCCGGGAACTATTTACAGGAGCCTATGCTCTGTTGTTTTGGTGTGTACAAATTCTGGGACTTGTCTTACCCATTATCATTCTCTTGATAAAAAAAGCCCGCAGACCACTTCCTATGCTCGTAATTGCTTTGTTCGTTTTGGTTGGAGCCTGGCTTAAAAGGTTAATTATCGTTGTACCTACTCAGCTACATCCCTACCTGCCGATTCAGAACGTACCGGAATACTTTAAATCTTATACTCCAACTATAATCGAAACTGCCATTACTGCGGCATCATTTATCCTTGTCCTAATGATTATCACTGTATTGGCAAAGATATTTCCAATAATTCCGATAAGTGATCCATTACATGAAAATCAAAAAGTGAATCAGTAAGTAATCAATCCTAAAATTTGATCACCGATGAAAATATTTTTATCTTCAAAAAAGTCACTTTTATTTATTCCGATACTTCTGGCAGGACTGCAGATAATCGAAGCCCAAACCATTGTCGTCCCTGAGGTGGACAAGGCTAAATCAAGCCCACTGGTTTTCAATGCTGCCTCGGCAAAAGAGGGGAAAGCAATCTACGAGATGAACTGTCTTTCGTGCCACGGTACACCGGGACAGGGAAATTATTTAAAAGGACTCAATCCTCCACCTGCAGATCTGGGTATTGCTAAGATCCAAAACCAGACCGACGGAGAGTTCTATTTTAAAATCAGTGAAGGCAATGCCATTATGCCTAAATTCAAGACTACCATTCCGGAGAAAGACCGCTGGAAACTGGTCGCTTATATCCGTAGTTTTAACCCTAAATATGTTCAACCTGCTGTTGTAAAATCAGTTAACTTATTAACAAAGACCGTTCAGATTCATTTTAGTTATGACAGTGTTTCACACAAGATCTCCTTACTGGCAATCTCGGTAATCAGGAAAGATACTACCCTTTTGAAAGGTGCTGAAGAACTTCTTTTCGCGAAAAGATATTTCGGAAACCTGCAGATTGGAACGGCTACAAAAATCAACGATAAGGGTTTGGTTACATTTGATTTCCCAAAAGATCTTCCCGGTGACAAGAATGGCTTTGTAGAACTCGAAGCCCGCATCAATGATGATGTCTTTGGAGAGATTATCATATCGAAGAAAATAAAAGCAGGGATACCCACAGATAAACCTGGCCTCACAGAAAAAAGAGCGATATGGAATATTGAATCAAAAGCCCCTGTCTGGTTAATAATTACTTTTTTCTCTATTGTTACCGGTGTCTGGTTTACGATTGGATATATAATCTTTAATATTTACAAAATCAAACAGTTAAGCAGAAATATCAACAATTAAATCACTTATTCATGAAAAACATTGCAACTATTGGAAGAATTCTTTTTGCCCTTCCCTTTGGAATCATCGGTCTGAATCATTTTTTAATGACAGATATTTTTCTTGGAATGATGTCCTCATTTCTCCCCGGTGGAGGATACACCATTTTATTGACAGGTGCATTATTGATTGCTGCTTCAATATGTATCATCCTGAATAAATTCATCAAAATTATCTGCTTTTCACTCGCGGGTTTGTTGTTGCTATTCATCGTCACCATTCATATTCCACATCTCTTCTCCCCCGATACCGCAGTAATGCAGGAAGGATTGATAAATCTGCTCAAAGACACCGGCCTGATGGGTGGTGCTCTCATCATCGCAGCCTATTATCATCCCGAAAAGAATGTTTAATCTCAGAATCCATTAAAATATGCCGTATGACCAAATCCATTTTCATTTTTATAATACAACTCTTCTTCTCATTGAATCTCTCTGCTCAGCAGGACTCTATCGCCAAAAATGAAGTGGGAGTATATGAACAACTGGGTAAATATATTCCCTTAAACCTAAAGTTTGCACGTGAAACAGGCGACACCGTAACCCTGAGTCAACTCGTCAACAAGCCAACCATATTTCTGTTTGTCTACTTTGACTGCACCGAACTCTGCATCCCCCTCATGCATGGCGTCTCTGATGTAATCAAAAAGACCGATCTGCAGCTAGGCAAAGACTATCAGGTCATCACTATAAGCCTCGACCCAAGAGACACCCCCGAAAAAGCCAGGAAATCAAAGGCCCTTTTCACTAAGTCATTCACTCCTGAACAAGTTAATGGCTGGACATTTTTAACCACCGACAGTGCAACCGTCTTCAAGATGATCCATAGCGTGGGTTATAACATTAAAGCAGTAGGCATGGAGTTCATTCACCCTGCTGCAATCGTCGTAGTCAGCCCCAAAGGCATGGTAACCCGTTATCTGTATGGTCTTACCTTCCTCCCCTTCGATGTCAAGATGGCGATAGCTGAAGCTTCCAAGGGAATCGCAAGGCCTACCATACAGAAATTACTCCTGCTCTGTTTCAGTTATGATCCCTCCGGAAAGAGTTATGCACTGGAAGTCACCAAGCTGGCAGGTATAGTCATTGGTTTTTTGTTATTATCTTTCCTGGCAGTATTAATATTTAAAAGAAGAAGAAAAATATGATGATAAACGCTAACGACAACCCCGGATATGTAAACTATTTGAATTATAGAGGAAAGTATACAGGCATCCGTGCCTGGATTCTTTCAACCGACCATAAAAGGATCGGCCTGCTCTATCTCTATGCCATCACCACTTTTTTCAGCATTGGTGCCATCATGGGAATATTGATGCGGATAGAGCTCATCGCCCCGGGACCTACTATCATGGGACCCCAGACCTATAACGGACTCTTCACTGTTCATGGCATCATCATGATCTTCATGGTCGTCATACCTGGCCTCTCTGTAGTCTTCGGAAACCTCTTCATGCCCATCCTTATAGGAGCCCGCGATGTTGCCTTTCCCCGTTTGAACCTCTTTGCCTGGTATGTCTATATGGTTGGCTGTGCCCTTGCTATCCTTTCACAGGTATTGCGTCATGGACCTCCCGATACAGGTTGGACATTCTATGCTCCATATAGTCTAAACACCGGCACCAATGTCATTGCTGCGACAGGGGCTGCTTTTATACTGGGATTCTCCTCTATCCTGACCGGACTCAATTTTATAGTAACCATTCACAGGATGCGTGCACCGGGGATGTCTTTTTTCAGAATGCCTTTATTTGTCTGGGCTATCTATGCCACAGCCTGGATCCAACTTTTGGCAACTCCGATTATAGGTATCACCCTGCTGATGTTGATTATCGAAAGACTATTCAATATCGGCTTCTTCGAACCCTCACTGGGTGGCGATCCGGTTTTGTTTCAGCATCTCTTTTGGATCTATTCTCATCCGGCGGTCTATATCATGATCCTGCCTGCCATGGGTGTCATCTCTGAAATTATACCCACCTTCTCCCAGAAAAAGATTTACGGTTATCGTGCTATTGCCTATTCAAGTCTTGCCATAGCAGGCGTAGGTTATCTCATCTGGGGACATCACATGTTCACTTCTGGAATGAGCCTTGTGGCCATCTGGTCTTTCTCCCTCTTCACCTTTATCGTGGCCATACCCAGTGCTGTCAAAGTCTTTAGCTGGGTGGGCACCATGTACAAGGGATCCATAGATCTCAAACCACCCATGCTCTATGCCCTTTCCTTCATTTTCCTCTTCATGATCGGAGGTTTCTCAGGCCTTGTCCTGGGAGGTCTGGCAACAGACGTCCAGGTTCACGACACTTCATTTGTTGTAGCACATTTCCATTACATTGTCTTTGGCGGTATGGGCTATGCTTTCTTTGGAGCTATTCATTACTGGTTTCCTAAGATCTATGGCAAAATATACAAGATCAGACGGGCCAATATTGCATGGGCACTGACTTTCATAGGCTTTAACCTGTTGTACTTCCCACAATTTATCATTGGGATGCAGGGGATGCCCAGAAGATATTTCGATTATCTCCCGCAGTTCCAGCCAGCACAGGTTGTTTCCACCATTGGCGGTTTTATCTTTATAGCCGGATTCATCCTCATGGTCTACAACCTGATCATGGGCTATCGCAAAGGAGAACAGGCACCTGCAAATCCATGGCATGGTACTACTCTCGAATGGCAGATCCCCTCTCCTCCTCCACTTGAAAACTTTGAAGAGATCCCTGTAATCACCGAAGATCCCTATAATTACAAATAATCGACCCATGGAAGAAAAGCCATTACATCACGAAGAACCACGCGACGACTTTGCAGCCAAAATGGGGATGTGGTTATTTATATTCACAGAGTTACTTTTGTTTGCAGGACTCTTTCTGGTCTATTCTGTCTACCGGTTTCAGTATCCCATCTTTTTCCATCAGGCAGCACTCGAACTGAATGTCACGATCGGCTCATTAAACACAATTGTCTTACTCATCAGCAGTATGACAGTAGCAATGTCACTCACAGCCCTGCAGAAAGACAACAAGAAACTGGCACTAACTCTGCTGTTTATCACCATATTGTGTGCAGTGATCTTTCTGTTCAATAAATACATCGAATGGGGAACCAAATTTGAAGAAGGATTATATCCTGGATCCCCACTGATGTTGAAACTCGAACGGGGACATCTGCTCTTTTTCAGTCTCTACTTTTTCATGACCGGACTTCATGCCCTGCACATCATTATAGGGATGATCATCTTACTGATAGCCTGGTTCAAAATCAAAAAAGGAACAGTCAATCCTGGTAAATTCATGCTGCTCGAGAATGGAGCCCTATACTGGCATCTGGTCGACCTCATCTGGATCTTCCTCTTCCCGTTATTCTATCTGATAACCTAGTAAAACTGAAATCATGAACGTTATAGAATCACATGTAACAAGCTACAAAACGCTTGGAATCATCCTGCTCCTGTTGTTGTTGCTCACTACCATAACGATTAATGTCACCTCATATAATCTGAAGCTATGGAATGTGGCAATTGCATTAGGTATTGCAGGTGTAAAAGGTTATCTCGTCCTGACCTACTTTATGCACCTGAAATACGAAAACAGAATAATACGTGCATTTGTCCTTGTCGTGTTTACACTGTTCATTACCATTTTCGCAATTACATTTATTGATTACCTGTACAGATAATTTAAACTCAAGGTATGTTTTCAAACGCTTCCAATTTTGTTCAGGGTGTAGATAAGGTTTTTCTTATCATACTGGGGATATCATTCTTCTTCATGATAGCTATAACTGCTACCATGATCTATTTTATCATTAAATATAACAGGAAGAAAAACATTCCTGCCGTTCAGGTAAAAGACAATACCTGGCTTGAAGTAGCATGGACTGGCATTCCATTGTTATTGACAATCCTGATGTTTTATTATGGCTATGCAGCATATCTTCCTATGCGCAAACCACCCAAAGATGCCATGGTCATTGCCACTACTGCTAAGATGTGGAAATGGTCATTCGAATATGCCGGAAATAAACAATCCGACACACTATATGTGCCTCAAAACAAACCAATCAAGCTCACACTAAAATCACTAGATGTCATCCATGGAATGTTTATTCCAAGTTTCCGTATCAAACAGGACGTGGTTCCCGGAAGACCCAATTTCGTGTGGTTTATTCCTCAGGAACTGGGTGAATTCAATATCATGTGCTCAGCATACTGCGGGGTATTGCATTCAGGTATGTTGGCCATCATCAAGGTGGTACCCGAAAAAGAGTTCAACACCTGGCTGGAATCTTTAGCTGTAAATACACCAACAACAGTGAATCCTGGTCTTGAAATACTGCAAAAGAACGGCTGTGTTGCATGCCATTCTGTCGATGGGACAAAGATAGTCGGGCCAACTTTCAAGGCATTATATGGTTCTATGATCGATGTAGAGACCGATGGCAAAGCGCACAAGGTAAAGGCCGACGATCCATATCTGAAATCATCCATCACCGATCCGGACAAAGACATTGTGGTTGGCTTTAGTAAAGGTCTGATGAAATCCTATAAGTCCACAATAAATGAAAAAGATATGGCCAAAATCATAGACTATCTCAAAACCCTGAATGCTAAATAGGTCATGACAAGTCTCAAACTCCCAACACTCAAAACCATCCTGTCTCTGATGAAGTACAAGGTCTCCCTGGCCGTAACCTTCACCACTGTAACTGGATACCTCATCTGTTCGGGCAGCTTTGATCTCCGGCTCCTTTATACCGCCCTTGGTGTCTTTATCCTTGCCGGTGGCTCCAGTGCCCTCAATCAGATACAGGAACGCAAATACGATGTCCTGATGGAACGCACAAAACACCGTCCATTGCCATCACATCAGATCACACCAAAATCAGCATTCATCATTTCACTCCTGTTAATGCTGGCAGGCCTCTCCATTCTTTGGTTCCTTTCCGGTAAAGTCAGTGCAGCCCTCGGCCTCTTTAACATCTTCTGGTACAACGTCATCTACACTTACCTCAAGCAGATCACCCCCTTTGCCGTAGTCCCCGGATCCCTTGTAGGAGCCATCCCTGCAATGATAGGATGGAGTGCAGCCGGGGGAGGAATGTTTGATACAAAGATCATCATCATTGCCTATTTCCTTTTCATCTGGCAGATCCCCCATTTCTGGTTCCTGCTGCTTAAATATGGCAAGGAATACGAAGAAGCAGGCTTTCCTTCGATCAGCAAAGTATTCAATACCCGGAGCCTTAAATCCCTCACCTACGTCTGGATCATAGCAACATCCGTCTCAACACTAATGTTTCCTCTTTTCAATATCATCACCATCCCCCTGCTCCTGTTCATCATCTTTTTTCTCAATATCTGGCTGGTCATCACCTTTACCCGCATCACCTTTAACCTGCAAATCGGCATTAATTTCAAGCGTGCCTTCGCCACCATCAACGTCTTTATGTTAGTTATCCTGCTATTAATCACCATCGAGGCACTGATAAACAGAACAAATTTATTTTAATGAAATCCATCAGGCACCTCTCCTTCATCACGTTGGCACTCATCACACTGTTTATCACATTCTATCGCATAACCTATGTCAGCAAAAAGGAGATTTCCTGGGATGTCCTGGGTTATTATCTCTATCTGCCCGCCACTTTCATCTATCACGAACCACTCTTAAAAGACATTACCTGGCTCGATAAGATCAATAAAGAAAAAGATCTAGCCGGAACCCTCTACATGGTCTCAACCAATGACCAGGGCCAACCCATCTACTTCTTTCTTATGGGAATGGCCCTGTTCTATCTCCCCTTCTTCTTCATCGGGCATCTCTCAGCTTATATTCTTGGTTTTCCGCCCGATGGTTTCAGCCTCACTTACCAATACGCCCTGGTCATAGGTGGTGTCATATACACCATCATCGGATTGTTTTTCCTGAGAAAGATCCTTAAGTATTTTTTCTCAGAAGGAATCACCTCCCTCGTCATGCTGATCATTATTTTCGGCACCAACTGCATCCACCATTTCACCCTGAAGAACCTCGAAACAGGCCCGGTGCTTTTCATGTTGGCTACCATCCTCATCTGGCATACCATCCTGTGGCACCAACACCAAAAGACACGATATTTCATCGTCACAGGCCTGTGCATTACCTTTGCAGGCTTAGTCAAACCCAGTGAAATCTTCATTTTTCTGCTACCAATGCTTTGGAACGTATATTCAATACCCACGTTTAAAAAGAAAATCAGCCTATTATACATAAATAGAAAATCACTTTTCATCACAGTATCATTATCTCTTTTGATCATCCTTCCACAACTTTTCTATTGGTTGATCTGCACCGGACATCTCTTTTATGACAGCTATAAAAACCCGGGGGTAGGGCTGGATCTCCTTTCACCCCATATCGTTTCTGTCCTTTTTAGCTTTCGGAAAGGATGGCTACTTTATACCCCTGTGATGGTCTTTGCCCTGGCAGGGTTTTACTTTCTCTGGAAAAACAATCGAAAACTATTTCCTGCACTATTCATCTATTTCATCTTATCATTTTATATCATCGCCAGCTGGAGCGAATGGTGGTATGGGTCAGCCTTTTCCATTCGTCCTATGATTACTGTGTACCCCGTTCTGGCAATCTGTCTGGGTTATTTTTTGGTTGAGATTCAAAAAAAAAAGACCTCTGTCAAAGTTCTTTTCGAAATTCTCATTGTGTTGATGATATGCTTAAATCAGTTTCAATGGTGGCAACTCAAAAACAATATCCTTGAACCCTACAGGACTACCAGAGCCTATTATTGCGCCACCTTCCTTAAAACAAGTGTCACCGATGCCGAAAGGGAGTTACTGTTGGTAAACAGAAGCTTCACCGGGACCACTGCTTTTGACCATCCTGAAAAATACACCCCATCCATCTTAAAACAGCAATATTCTTTCAACGACATCAAGTCCTTTTATACCCTCTCCCCCGATCAGGAATATTTCCCTTTTTTCGAACAGTCTTACAACACCTTAACCGCTAACGATCACATCTTCCTGATTGCCACCCTCGACATCCATTTCCCTAAAGACTTTTCAGCCCCACTGCCTTGCCTGGTCATGACCATGGAACGGAAACAAGGCGTCTATGGATACCTCGCCCCTGAAATAAAAACAGATACACCCAATGGAGAATGGAACACATTTAAGCTTACCTATCTGACCCCCGAAATCAGAAACACTCACGACCGCTTTAAATGTTATATCTGGAAACGATCCAAAAGCAGCTTCGATATCAGAAATCTAAAACTTGAACGCTATGAAAGGAAAGGAAAACAGTAATCTTCTTCAAAAACTGTAGTACATTTGTCTGTCTATTTAACCAACACAATACTCGATAAAAACCCTTGAAAATGAAAACCCTATTCGCGCTACTGTTTTTAACCTTCACTACTCTAAACGCATTCTGTGAGAAAGATACCATCATCTATTATTCAAAACTGGGAAAAGTAGTTAATCTTAAATCAAATCCACAAAGCTACGACCAGGTAAGGAAAATGATTGAACCAGTATGGTATTTAGAGCATTACGTTAAAAAAGCAGACAAATGGGTTCATGAAGGTGAAGACAGTAAATTGACTCGAAAAAGTGATTCCACTTATATGATCTATGAAAAAGTCACCAAGAAAACTGATACTGTCATCAGAAAAGTAAAGAAATATAAAACAGGATATATCATAAGAGACTATCAGGATAAAATCCTGGTTGCGACAGGTTTCAGCAAATACATCGTCCCATTGATCAAAGAGGGGAAATGGACCAATTATTACTTCTCTACCGCCATGATTAAATCCGAAGAAGAATATGTCAACAATCAGATGGTAGCCAATAAACGTTGGAATGAAGCCTATATGCCGGATACTGCTAACGTCTTTTCCCGTTCAGAAGTTGACCCTGAATTTAAAGGTGGTCCCAAAGGGTTAATCAATTTTCTCTCAAAGAACACCCGGTATCCCGGAAAGTCAGATCGTCAGGGGGAGAGAGGCACCGTAACCGTTCAATTCATCGTCATGGAAGATGGAACCATCAGTGGTGTTGAAGTTCTGAAGGGTGCAACACCCTCCCTCGATGCAGAGTCGCTAAGAGTCATCAAGTCTATGCCACCCTGGACTCCCGGTAAAACAGATGGGAAGCCAGTACGGGTCTTGATGCAGATCCCATTTCAATTTTTCTTTCCACCAGCAAAGAAACCTTAGTTTATTCTATACTTAAGGCACTATCTTCAACTTTGATTCAAATTATAAAACCAAATTAATTCTGTTGTAGAGACAGGTCTCTACCTGTCCCTACATAAAATACATTTCTAAAATTTGATAAGTTTGTTTTATTTTCTTAACGCCAATAAATTCCCTACCTCAAGACCCATCCGAACCAGATTTTCTTTGGTATAAAGCATTGCAGTATCGACATCTGTAGGTCCTGAATCAATACTCATTAACACATCAAACCACTCCCTAAACGCCTTGTTTTCCCCTCCAGGGACCCTTCCCGCCAAGCCTATCACCCCCAGGTTTCTCGCTTTAGCCAGTTGAGCCACAGCAAACGGCCCCTTCCCTTGTAGTGTCTGTTCATCTATACATCCTTCACCCGTAATGACCAGATCAGCGTGTGCCAGCCTCTCTATAAAACCTGTCAGTTTCAAAAAAAAGGCTGCCCCATTTACAAGTTTTGCATCCAGGAAAACAGATAACCCCGCGGCAACACCCCCTGCAGCACCACCATGCTTGACCAATCCCATATCTCTACCCGTATCACGGAAAACAATATCCCTCATTTTAGCGAGTCCCTCTTCCAACGACAATACATCCCTGAGACTTGCACCTTTCTGCGGACCAAATACAGCCGCGGCACCCCTTTCTCCTAACAACTTATTATCTACATCACACATTGCAATTATTTCGCAATCCCGAATCCTGCTATCCAGACCTGTCAGATCCAGATCATGAAGCTGAAACAAACTATCCGGCATCAAAGTTATATCAGAACCATCTTTATCCAAAAAACGAACCCCAAGTGCCTTCAGCATACCCATCCCACCATCTACCGTCGCCGAACCTCCCAGACCAATAATAATCCTTTCAACCTTTTCATCCAGTGCATATTTTATCAGTTGACCAGTCCCATATGAAGTAGCCAGGAGTGGATTTAACTTTTCACCCTTTAACAAACGAAGTCCCGAGGCATCCGCCATCTCAATCACCGCAGTATGCCCATCATCTATCAATCCAAAGGAAGCAGTGATTGGTCTGCCAAAAGGATCCCTCACCTCTTTTTTTATCTGCCTGCCACCCAACCGTTGGATAATCAGTTCGGCGGTACCATCGCCACCGTCTCCTATCGGGAAACATTCACAGGTACAGCTCAGTTTACTATTCATCAGCCCCTCTTCTATAGCCTGGGCTGCTTCTGAAGCGGTAAGACTGTTTTTAAAGGCATTGGGGGCAATTAATACATGCATGATTATTTATTTACCACGTTAACGGGCTTGCCCTTTACAAAAGCAGCAACATTACCCACCGCAATATCCATCAACCGTACCCTGGCTTCCATAGTGGCCCAGGCAATATGAGGCGTAATAATACAATTCTGGGCTTTAAACAACGGGTTATTTGCCTGAGGGGGTTCTACCGATAGTACATCCATCGCGGCCCCGGCAATGACACCCTGGTTCAAGGCATCAGCAAGATCCTGATCCTGTATGATTGGCCCTCGAGCAGTATTTATCAGATAAGCCGTACGCTTCATCAACTGCAGGTTCTTTCTGTTGATCAATCCCTTGTTTTCAGCTGTCAACGGACAGTGAATAGTCACCACATCAGACTGTTCCAATAACTCAGTGATCCCCACCCAACGGAAGTTTGTTCGCTGCAACTGATCACTTTGTGTCCTGCTCGAACAAATAACATTCATTCCCAAAGCAGTGGCCACATCCACCACCCGTTTACCGATATTTCCAAAACCAATCACTCCCATCGTCTTACCAGCAAGCTCAACCAATGGAAATTCCCAAAAAGCAAAATCCTTTGATTGTGCCCATTTTCCATCCATTACAGCATCACTGTGACGTTGAACATGCAGTGTCAACTCCAGCAATAAAGCAAAAGTCAACTGTACTACAGAAGCAGTGCTGTATCCGGGCACATTCGTAACAATCATCCCCTTTTTCTTTGCCGTTTCAACATCAACCACATTATAACCTGTAGCCAACACTCCGATATACTTCACCAAAGGAAGCTGATTTAACACCTGCTCATCGATCACAGCTTTATTGGTAATGAGTATCTCTGCATCCTTAGCCCGCTCCACGACCATTTCTGGTGCAGTACGGTCATAAACTATCACCTCACCAATTTGTTTCAACCCCTCCCATGACAGATCCCCTGGGTTCAATGTAAAGCCGTCCAATACAACAATTTTCATAGTTTCTTTAGTTTATTCTTGTTTAGCGTTTTTAAACCCCTAAAGATACTTCCCTTTCCTCATTAAAAACAATCCAACAATACCTTTTTAAACTTGCCCAAAAAATCTTTATAAAAAATTAAAAAAATATTAATATCCTTTGTACCTTTACATATGCGTATAACCATATTACATTTATAAACCATGAACTTACATCACATCCTTAGCGCAAATTTCTCAAAGCAAATCAACACAACAACAAGATGTCACTCCTCACTTCCAGCCGTGATATTGCTTTCGTTGTCATTCCTCTTCCTGTATACCGGTGTCCATGCTCAAACCATTACAATTAACAAGAAACGTATGTCCCCCGAAAAACTGATATCTGCCATTCAGTCACAGAGTGGGTACAACCTGTTTTATCCCTCCGGCTTACTCGATGAAGGCAAAAGAACAGACGTAACCTTCGAAAAGTCATCCCTCGCCGCCGCCCTCGAAACTGCCACAACAAACCAGCCCTATAACTTCGACCTCATAGGCAAAACCATCGTTCTCAAGCCCCGTTTGGTTCTTAAAGGAAAAAAAGGTTTCGCACAAACAGGCAACGAAGAAAAGGAAGAATCAGGAGCATCCAATGGATACCAAAAGATCAACAAAAAACTAAATACGGGCTCCTATGGTGAGGTCAATAGAAAAGAAATAGAAAGTAAACCTACTTCCAATATGTACGAACTCCTCAGTAATATGGCGGGAGTAGTGGTACAAGGTACCAAAATAACGATCCGTGGAGCCTCTTCCATTCTGGCAAGTACTGATCCACTTATCATATTGGATGGAACAACTTTTGACATAGCAGATCTTAACTCAATAGATCCACACTCGGTACAGAATATAACAGTTTTGAAAGACGGATCAGAAACAGCCTTATACGGTTCCCGTGGTGCCAATGGCGTAATTATAATCACTACCCGGACTGGGGGAAAGCCATCCCAAAACAATGATGATTTTGGGACAATTAATTTCAATAAAGATGGAAGTATCCAGTTTGATAAAACACATATTACAGTGATAATGAAAACACTAGGTCAGATGTTTCAAATTGATTACGCCTTTGAAAGCAGGTCACCAGTGGGCTTTTACAGTGGCCACTTATCCAAAGACATCACCCGTGACGACATGATACAGATCTTAATATCCGCCGGCGTCATTCTGAAAGAGAGGGGCAATGAAATAATAATTATCGGTTGATTCCCTCGTTGATTTATTTTCAAAAGACTGTCTGTTTATTTACCATCTTGAATTTCCCGGCGCTGTAAACATTCCCGTCTCTATAGCTATTCTATTTCTCAGTTAAAAGAGGTAAGTTTTTAAAAATCTCTTTTTTCTTCATTTTTCCTACAGTTTTGAAAGTTATCTTTGCACCAATTTTGGTATGTCAGTGATTGATATGCCCAAATAATACTAACTTAATCACTTTTATTACTCAGTATGAACTACATGAACTTTATCAAGAACGGCATTGCATTATTGTTTTTACTATTTCTATCTAACCTCCAGGCCCAAACTGTAAACAAGGCAACAGGTAAAATCTCGGGAAGGGTTGTTGATGCCCAAACGGGTGATCCTATTGAATATACGTCGATTAGATTGTTCACCCAGGATCAGAACAAACTGGTGAACGGCGTCATTGCCGATAACAAAGGAATTTTTAAACTCTCCAATGTGCAGGACGGCAAGTACAAAGTGGTGTTTGATTTTTTGGGATATCAAAAAATCGAGAAGAGCAATGTCATCGTGAATAAAGAAAATCGATCGATTGCTTTAAATGATGTCAAATTGGCCAGCTCACAGACTACACTTCAAGAGGTAACCATTACTGCCAAGAGACCACTGATCGAAAATAAAATCGATAAGATGGTTTATAACACGGAGAAGGACATCAGTTCACTCAGTGGTGTGGCAACAGATGTATTGAAAAAGGTTCCACAGATCGCCATCGACATAGACGGCAATGTGGAATTGCAGGGTAATTCAAACATACGTTTTTTGATTGACGGTAAACCATCGGTCCTCTTTGGCAGTAACATTACTGATGTTTTGCAATCGATACCTGCCAGCCAGATCCAGAATATTGAAGTCATCACCAGTCCGGGCGCCAAATATGATGCCGAGGGAACAGGGGGGATCATCAATATTATCCTGAAGAAAAACAAAGCCATTGGCTTCAATGGTAACGTCTCCTTATCAGGAGGAACACGACTAGAGAATGGGTCATTGAACCTGAATATGCGTCACGGTAACTTTGGTATGAATGCCTTCTTCAGCGGTAATGCTCAGTTGCTCTCGACTACCATCAACAAAATGGATAGGAAAACTCAGGATACCACCACCACTTCTCACTTGCTTCAAAATGGCAATAGCGATTTTACTCGTGATGGTTTTCAATCGGGTATTGGCATGGACTGGGACGTCACCAAACGCGATAATATCTCCGCTACGTTAAATTACAACTATTTTGAAAACACCAGCCATGGCTTCGCTGACCGTCAAACTGTGTTACAAGATGATCTCGGGAGCTCGCTTTCAGATATCAACGACCGGATAC
>Ga0224523_1000467_pt1 | contig 21263 bp, 23 predicted proteins | sample CFST50metaG_FD_182732 | JGI IMG/M metagenome (GOLD analysis project Ga0224523, IMG submission 182732) | Peat soil microbial communities from Stordalen Mire, Sweden - C.F.S.T50 | ecosystem: Environmental > Terrestrial > Soil > Wetlands > Peat | place: Sweden: Norrbotten County, Stordalen Mire...
TGATTAATCTTAAATTTCATTAAAATAATTATTGCAGTTTTTATTAAAGGTTTGCGTTAATAATCCGGAAAGATTTTTCCGGATTATTTTTTTAATCATCATTTTTTCACAATAAAATCTTAGTTTTACAAATGAATTTGAAAATAACTGAATATGAAGATACAATTTTTTGGAGCGGCAAGAGAAGTAACGGGTAGCAAACATTTGATCACATTAAACAACGGGAAAACCATTCTTCTTGACTGTGGCTTATTCCAGGGAAAAGGACTTGAAACAGAAAATGAGAACCGTAACCTTGGATTTAACGCAGCATCCATCGATTATTTGATTTTGTCGCATGCACATATTGATCATAGCGGTGCCATTCCTTACCTTGTTAATAGCGGGTTTCATGGCACGATCATTTCCAATCACGCTACGCGTGATCTTTGCGCAATAATGCTTACCGATAGCGGTCGTATCCATGAAAGTGATACGAAGTGGAATAATAAAAAACGCTTAGCACAAGGACTACTGCCGGTTGAACCGCTTTACACGCAAAAAGATGCAGAGGCTGCCATGCAGTATTTTGTAAGTATTTCGTACGATAAGATTTTTAATGTTTGTGATGGGGTGAATTTAAAATTCACTGATGCAGGGCATATTTTGGGCAGTTCCGTAGTAAACCTCACTATCAAAGAAGATGGAAAAGAAACTAAAATTGCATTTACCGGCGACCTCGGACGTTTGCATAACAGGATTCTTCGCTCGCCGCAACCGTTTCCGCAAGCTGATATTGTCATTACCGAATCAACTTATGGCGATAGGTTGCATAGCGAACTGGAAGAAGCCGAACAGGATTTGTTGTTGGTTGTTCTTGAAACCTGTTTCCAGAAAAAAGGAAAACTCATTATTCCATCATTCAGTGTAGGTCGTACACAGGAAATCTTATATGCATTGAACCGCCTTTCATACAGCGGAAAAATGCCTACTATTCCCGTTTATGTGGATAGTCCGCTTTCGATAAATGCTACAAACATTATGAAATTGCATCCCGAATGCTTCAATGATGAGATACTGGCATATATGAAAGATGATCCGGATCCCTTTGGATTCAATGGTTTGCATTATATCCAAACCGAAGATGATTCTAAAAAACTCAATAGTTATAAAGACCCCTGTATCATTATTTCCGCTTCGGGCATGATGGAAGCAGGCCGAGTTAAACATCATCTCGCAAATAATATAGAAAATAAAAAGAATACTGTTCTTGTTGTCGGGTATTGTGCCCCAACCACGCTTGGAGCCAAGATCAGAAGGGGCGATAAAGAAGTTTCAATATTTGGTATGAAGCATAAAGTAAACGCCGATGTGAAGATCCTTGATTCATACAGTGCCCACGGCGATTACAAAGAAATGATCCAGACCTTGAAATGCCAGGATACGACAAAAGTTAAAAAAGTATTTATTGTTCACGGTGAATATGAAACTCAGCTTTCATACAAGGAAAAGCTTGCCAATGAAGGGTTTCATGATATTGTAATCCCTGAAAAAGGACAGGCGATTGAAATATAAATTGTATTTATATGTTGACCAAAGAAATAAAATCACTTGTATCAAAAGACATTCGTTTTGAGTTACGGCAACGGTCTGCGATAAATGGGATTTTATTATATGTTGTTGCTATTGTTTTCATATGTTATCTTTCTTTTCTTCGTGTAAATATAATTGATGGTCAGACATGGAATGCACTGTACTGGACAATACTTATGTTTGCAAGTATGAACGCGGTTTCCAGGACATTCGTTAATGAAAACCCGAACAGACAATTTTATTTTTTTACTTTAGCAAGCCCGCAGGCGATCATACTTTCAAAGATATTCTATAACGCGATACTTGTTTTTATCCTGTCGATGTTGAGTTATTTTTTCTACATTATTTTTATGGGAAATAAAGCGCAGAACGAACTGATGTTTATTGTTTGCGTGGCGTTAGGAAGTATAGGAATATCAGCTATTTTGACATTTGTTTCCGCAATTTCTTCGCGGACAAATAATAATTTTACATTGATGGCAATTCTTGGATTCCCGCTGATGCTGCCTCTTTTGCTCATTCTGATGAAACTATCTGAATTTGCAATTACCGGAACCGATTGGTTAACTGCGTTGATTTATTTTCTTTTGATATTCCTGATTGATGCGATAGTGTTGGTTTTAGCTCTTATTTTATTTCCTTATCTTTGGCATGACTGATGAAAAAATATTGGTGGAAAATATTAGCTGTTGTATTGCTGACCTATACTATTATTGCAGGTTTTCTTGGCAATGTGCCCGATATTGCAGGCGTACATCAAACCATAAGAAACTTGTATTTCCACGTTTGTATGTGGTTTGCAATGATCGTTATGTTATGTATCTCGGTTGTTTATTCTATAAAATACCTTTCTGACTTTAAAGCAAAAAATGATATAATTGCGGTAGAAGCAGCAAATACAGGCATCTTATTCGGGATACTTGGGATCATAACCGGCATGTTATGGGCTAAATTCGCATGGGGACAATGGTGGGTCAATGATCCAAAGCTGAATGGTGCGGCAATTGGCTTGTTGGTTTATTTTGCTTATTTCGTTTTAAGAAGTTCGCTTGATGATAATAATAAAAGAGCTCGTATATCTGCTGTTTATAACATTTTCGCTTTTGTGATCTTTATTTTGTTTATTCTTATTTTACCCAAATTATCAGCAGGTTCATTGCATCCTGGAGATGGAAAAGATAGTGCAATGCCTGTTTTTACGCTTGATTTCAACTTGAGAATTGTATTTTACCCGGCAATTGTTGGCTGGATCTTACTTGCATTGTGGATATTGGACTTACGTATCAGGTACAGAAAATTAAAAATGTAAAACTCGATGGAAATAAAAGATATTTATATTGTGGTGATCGTTTTACTTGTAATATTTGCAGGTATTATCGGCTATCTTTTTTCACTTGACAGAAAAATAAAAAAAATAGAGAACGCCGGAAAACAGCAGGAGAGCCGCGATAAATGAAAAGAATGCATATCATCCTTGTCATTGTTATGTTTGTCGCTATTGCTGTGATCATTGCCACCATTCATGATTCAAGCACGTATGCTGATTTTGCAAAAGCAAAACGGAATCAGGGTGAATCATTCCAGATCATTGGAAAATTGGATAAAAGCAAGGAAATAAAATATGATTCCACTCTTAAGAATCAATCGTTATCATTTTATCTGATCGATGATGAAAACAAAGAGTGTAATGTTATTTATTATGGCAATAAGCCAAATGATTTTATAAAATTACAGGAAGTCGTAGTAACCGGTAAAATGGAAGGTGATATTTTTATTGCAAACGAGATGCTGTTAAAATGTCCGTCAAAATACACGAAAGCAGAAGGGGATTTCAGCAAATTCTCATCAGGAAGAAAACAATGAAAATGAATCTTTTAAATAAATTATATAAAAATTTGGTTAATCAAATTATTTTCACTTATTTTGCAGCCCAATTTACAGGTCAGAATAATTAAAAATTTGAATTATGTCAAGAGTTTGCGATATAACAGGAAAAAAGGTGATTACGGGAAATAAAGTTTCTCACGCTAATAAAAAATCGAAAAGAAAATTTTACCCGAATTTGCAGGAAAAGAAATTTTTTGTTCCCGAAGAAAATCGTTGGGTTACGCTTAAAGTTTCAACTTCAGCTATCAGGACTATCAATAAAAACGGTATTTCTGCAGTAATAAAAGAAGCTAAAGAAAAAGGTAAATTAAAGAAGTAATTCTAAATTTATTTCAATATAAAGATGCTGTTATCGAATCGATAACAGCATCTTTTTTTATTATTACAGTTAAAAATCTGGGGAATTCGAATAAAAAGAAATATTTTTGTAATTCATACGTTTGAAATAATTAATTGAATTGAAGTATTCATAATTTATACATGCACATTAACCTTAGGATATATCTTAGTTTATTTGTTTGTTTGTTTTCTGTAAACCTGAATGCTCAGAATTTTCAGTACCAGGAAAAAAAGCTGATACAATTTTCCGGTATTGTTGTTACCGGTGATAGCCTTGATCCTGTGCCATTCACAAATGTAATAGTAAAGGGAACAAAAAATGGCACTGTTTCGGATAGAAATGGTTTTTTCTCATTTGTTGCACAGGCAGGCGATGTCATAGAATTCTCAGCGCTTGGCTTTAAGTCGGCACATTATATTATTTCCGATACGTTCAGATCAACAAGATATTCATGGATACAGGTTTTAAATACGGATACAATTTACCTTACAGAAGCTGTGATTATCCCCTGGCCAACGGTTGAACAGTTTAAGAGAGCCTTTGTTCAGGCTAAGATCCCCAATGATGACCAGCAAAGAGCAGAGAAAAACCTTAACCTCGCCGAAATGAAAGAACGCATGAAGAACATGCCTATGGATGGATCGATGAATTACAGAAATTATGTTGATCAGCAGATCTATAAAAATTATTACAAAGGTCAATATGCCCCGAATAACTTATTGAATCCTTTTGCCTGGGCGCAATTCATTAAAGCATGGAAAGAAGGGAAATTTAAAGATGATGATAGTCAATAATTATGGATCCTGATAAGCTGACCAATTCTTTGATGCCAATAATAAGATTAAAAATATTAGTTGCTTTACTGCTATTATCCAGCGTATCATTTGCTCAAAATACAGCTGTCATTTTCGGAAAAGTTACAGATAATAAAAAAAATCCGCTTGAACTTGTCACTGTTTCAACAATGGGGCAAATACAAAAAGCTGTAACAAATAAAGATGGATATTATGAACTGACAGTGCCTGCCGATAAAAATGTGAAGGTTTATTTTAGTTTTGTCGGTTTTTATATGGACACACTTGAATTGTATTTGAAGCCAAATGATAAGAAGGAATACAATCGCACTCTTTACCCATCAACGACAATTCTTCCAAATCTTACCGTAACTGAAAATAAGAACATCATAAATAATCTGGTAAAGATCGATCCGCTAACGGTTAATGTTATTCCATCGGGAATTGGCGGTGTAGAAGCTATCCTGAAAACATTGCCCGGTGTTTCTTCGAATAATGAGTTAAGCTCTCAATACAATGTAAGGGGCGGAAATTATGATGAAAATCTTGTCTACGTAAACGATATTGAAGTTTACCGTCCGCTTCTTGTTCGTTCAGGAGAGCAGGAAGGACTGAGCTTTGTGAATTCTGATCTTGTTTCAAACATACAATTTTCTGCCGGTGGCTTTGATGCGAAATATGGCGATAAAATGTCATCTGTTCTTGATATCCAATACAGGAAACCTACTGAATTTGCAGGTTCTGTGTCAGGAAGTTTACTTGGCTATGCCGCTCACCTAGAAGGTATATCAAAGAATTCCAGGTTTACTTATCTTTTTGGCGCACGCCAGAAATCAAATCAATATTTATTGAATAGCCTTCAAACCAAAGGTGATTACCAGCCTTCATTCACTGATATTCAAACAGAGTTGAACTATGAGGTTAATGAAAAATTTAATTTGGATTTTCTCGGAAACTATGGACGCAATGTTTATAAAGTAATTCCTCAATCAAGAGAGACTGATTTCGGTACACTGAATGATGCTTTGAGACTGACCATATATTTTGACGGGCAGGAAGTAGACAGGTTTGATACGTATTTTGGCGCATTGTCAGGGAATTATAACCCGATGAAGAATTTAAGTATGAAATTCATTACTTCGGCATACCGGACGAATGAAAGCGAAACCTACGATATACAGGGGCAATACTGGCTTGACCAGCTTGATGCAAACTTTGGCGGATCCTCATTCGGAAGCGTAGCTTACAACATGGGTGTAGGCACTTATCTTGAACATGCCCGTGATTACATGAATGCGACAGTTTTCAATGCAGAGCACAAAGGAGTTTACATCCTTGATAATTTTGTTCAATACTGGGGCGTTCGTTACCAGAGAGAAATTATTGACAACCAGATCAGCGAGTGGAAGATGCTTGATTCAGCCGGTTATACACAGCCATACCCTCATGATTCTGTAGGCTATACGAATCCACTGGTGCAGCCGCATTATCCATTGAACATACAGGATGTGGTCAAAGCAAACAATGATCTTTCATCAAACAGGGTTTCCGGTTATTATGAACAAAAGTGGATACTTCGAAATGATAGTACGGCTATGTCGTTAACAGCCGGGCTCAGGGCGAATTACAACGACCTGAACGATCAAATGATACTTAGCCCCCGTGCTTCATTTTCATTCAAGCCTAACTGGGAAAAAGATTATATCTTCCGGCTTTCGACCGGGTATTATAGTCAACCTCCTTTTTACAGAGAAATGGTCGATCTTAATGGAAATATCAATAAAGACGTGAAAGCGCAAACCTCTATTCATTTTGTTTTATCAAGCCAGCGTGATTTCACAGCCTGGGGAAGACCATTCAGGTTTGTTACTGAAGCATATTATAAAATCCTTAAGGACTTAGATCCCTATGAGATTGATGATGTCATGATCAAGTATTACGCGAATAACAATGCGCACGGATACGCCGCTGGTATTGATATGAAAGTAAATGGCGATTTTGTAAAAGGCATCGAATCATGGGCAAGCCTTTCTATAATGAAAACCATGGAGAGACTTGACAGTGCCGGCCACGAATCGGCTTATATTCCTCTTCCTACTGACCAGCGAGTAAATTTTGCTCTTTTTTTCCAGGATTATTTACCAAAAAATCCAACATATAAAATGCATCTAAGCCTGATCTTCGGAAGCGGTCTGCCTTTCGGGCCTCCGGGGCATGATTTGTATAAAAATACCTATCGCATACCTCCATACAAAAGAGTAGATATAGGATTTTCAAAAGAATTGATAAGCGAAAAATCAAAATTAAAACCGAATAATCCTTTTCGCTTCTTTAAGACGATATGGCTAAGTCTTGAAGTATTTAATCTTTTACAGGTGAGTAATACTATTTCCTATATCTGGATCACCGATGTGAATAACACCCAGTATGCCATTCCGAATTACCTTACTCCACGCCAGCTTAACCTGAAACTGATCGCACAATTTTGATATTAAATAAGCGTCAAGTCCCAAACTTCAAGCTCCGTGCGTAGCATTTCATTTCTTTTGAAATTTGGATTTTGAGATTTGGAAATTTGTATTTAGTACATCAGGTACATCTTTGAATTATTTACCCACCCTGCATCCGATTCATAATTTACAAAATAAATTTTCAGGTCGGCATTCGATTCGTACTGTTCAAAATATATTTTTTTGGTAGCATTTGATTCGTAATCTTCGAAGAACCACTTGCCATCGTTCTTTCCGGCATTCGATTCATACTGTTCTTTATACACTTTCAGGTCGGCGTCCGACTCGTATTGCACTACAAATACTTTCACATCAGCATTTGATTCATATTGCTCCGAAAACACTTTCTGTGCCTTGACTGTTGTGTGATGCATGAAGAATGGCAGTAATGCAAGGATGAATAATGCTTTTTTCATAAGAGATTTTTTTTATAAAATTACAAAAATTATTTAAAAATCAATTACTCCTAAATAAAAAAGGCCGCCTTAATTTTATAAGGCGGCCTTCAAATATATAGTTGAAACAATTATTCGAAAGCTAAGATCGATTTTCTAATAATTTCAACAGCTTCCATTATTTGTTCCTTTGTTATTACAAGGGGAGGAGCAAAGCGGATGATATCGCCATGTGTTGGTTTTGCCAGCAGTCCGTTATCTCTCATCTTCAAACATACGTCCCATGCTTCTTTGCCATTGGTAGGTTTAATGATTATTGCATTCAGCAAACCTTTACCTCTTACCAATTTTATCATAGGTGATTTGATTTTCCGTAATTCATCGCGGAAAAGATTTCCAAGTTCAAAAGCTCTTTCGGCAAGTTTTTCATCTTTCACTACTTGCAAAGATGCAATAGCAACTCTGCATGCAAGTGGATTTCCGCCAAATGTAGAACCATGTTCACCGGGTTTTATGCAAAGCATGATATCATCATCGCAAAGAACTGCGGAAACAGGTAATACACCTCCGCCAATAGCTTTACCAAGGATAATGATATTCGGCCTGATGTTCTCATAATCGCTTGCAAGCATTCTTCCGGTACGTGCAATACCAGTCTGTACTTCATCTGCAATAAATAAAACATTAGCAGCTTTACATATATCGAAACATTTTTTAAGATATCCGTCATCGGGAACAAAAACTCCGGCTTCACCTTGTATAGGTTCAACAATAAATCCGGCAACAGTGGGGTCTTTTACAGCTTCTGCCAATGCTTTTGAATCATTATATGGAATGCGGATGATACCGGGAACAAATGGACCAAAGCCACCGTATGATTCAGGATCGTTCGATAATGAAACAGCAAGAACAGTTCTTCCATGGAAGTTACCTTCACAGCAAATTATTTTTGCCTGATTTTCGGGAATGCCTTTTTTTACATAGCCCCATTTTCTTGCAAGTTTGATAGCTGTCTCAACAGCTTCAGCACCTGTGTTCATTGGCAATATCTTATCGTAGCCGAAAAATTCAGTTGCGTATTTTTCGAATTCACCAAGACAATCATTATGAAATGCGCGCGAGGTAAGCGTCATTTTTTCTGCCTGTTTAGTTAAGGCTTCAATGATGCGGGGATGGCAGTGTCCCTGGTTGACAGCCGAATAAGCTGAAAGGAAATCAAAATATTTTTTCCCGTCAACATCCCAAACATAAACTCCTTTGCCATGCGAAAGGACTACAGGAAGTGGGTGATAGTTGTGAGCGCCATGCTTTTCTTCCAGTTCGATGAGGCGCAATGCTTTTTCTGATAACATTGTGTCTTTTACTGCTTCCATAATTTTGTTTTATTAAATGGTTAAAAAATAATTACTTAAAACTTTTACAAAGATATAGGATATTAAACGAATAAAAAAAATGATTTCGTCAAAGAGTATTTATATTTTTGTAAAGCTTCGATGCCATGAAAATAGCGTTGCTTATTTTATGTATCGAATGCAAAAAATGAATCCTGAAATTACTTTTTAATAAATTAGAATAAATGCGGATTAAAAAACAATATGGCATATTAGAAAATGTGGAGATAATTGATATTGCTGATGAAGGAAAAGCAGTTGGTCGTTATGATGAAATGGTGGTGTTTGTAATTGGTGCAGTTCCCGGAGATATTGTCGATGTTAAGGTAACAAAAAGCAAACGGAACTATATTGAAGGGAAAGCTATAAATTTTCATAAATATTCTGATGACAGGACTATTCCTTTTTGCAGGCATTTCGGCACATGCGGGGGCTGCAAATGGCAATACCTGAATTATGAAAAACAATTATATTATAAGCAAAAGCAGGTGCAGGACTGTTTGCAGCGCTTAGCAAAAGTTGAGACCGAAGGAATCCTTATGCCGATCAGACCTTCGGAGAATATCAAATATTACCGTAATAAGCTTGAATATACTTTTTCATGTTATCGCTGGCTTACCGATGAAGATATGCAGGAACCAAGCGAAGACAGGAATATGAATGCACTTGGTTTTCATATTCCCGGGAGATTTGATAAGGTACTGGATATTGAAGAATGCTTCTTGCAGAGCGAACCTTCAAATGCAATACGGCTTTCGGTAAAAGAATTCGCACTGAAAAATAACCTGGAATTCTTTGATCTGAGAAAACAAACGGGTTTCCTGAGGAATATCATCATCAGGACAAACCTTGCAGGAGAAGTGATGATCATCGTTTCATTTTTTCATGATGATGATACCTGGCGAAATGCAGTGCTGGAGCATATTTCGGAAAATTTTCCTGAAGTAACTTCACTCATGTATGTCATTAATGACAAATGCAATGATGTGATAACGGATATGGAAATTCAATGTTATAAAGGCAATCCATACATCATGGAAACAATGGGAACACTGAAATTCAAGATCGGTCCTGTTTCTTTTTTCCAGACAAATTCATTGCAGGGTTATGAGTTATATAAGATAGTAGCTGATTTTGCTGCATTAAAAGGGAATGAAATAGTTTACGATCTTTATACAGGGACAGGAACAATTGCAAATTTTATTGCAGCATCAGCAGAAAAAGTTGTTGGTGTGGAATATGTGCCGTCAGCGGTTGCTGATGCTTTTGAGAATTCGAAAATAAATAATATTTCAAACACCATGTTCTATGCCGGCGATCTTGCCAAAGTTCTGAATGCGTCATTTGTTGCGGAAAACGGAGTACCTGATGTGATCATTACCGATCCGCCACGCAATGGAATGCACAAGGATGTTGTGATGCAGATCCTTGAAATTTCTCCCGAAAAAATTGTTTATGTGAGCTGCAATCCATCCACACAGGCAAGAGATATTGAGTTGCTGAAAGGAGAATATGAAATGACAAGATCGCAGCCGGTGGATATGTTTCCGCATACGCAACATGTGGAGAATGTTGTATTGCTGGAAAAGAAGAAAATTGTTTAAATTTATTTTTTAATAGATGTATTGAAGAAAAATAGTTCTTGAATTTTATAAGAAAAATATAATATTTCCTTATTTTTTTTGTATATTAGCATGTTAAACGGATTATAAAATAAAAATCATATGAAGAAGATCATTACGCTATTTATAATTACAGCTTTATTGCCTATTCTTGCAAATTCACAAAGCTTATCACCAACAGTAGTTTCATCATCAGGTGGTTTTTATTCTTCATCAAATGCAATGCTATCATTCACTGTTGCAGAAATGACAATGGTGCAAACATTCACTTCCACTTCTACTGGTGATATTTTGACACAGGGATTTCAGCAACCCGAATTGAATTCTGTTGGAATAGACGAACACCAGCTGGCAACAGGAGATATCATTGCATATCCTAATCCCACATCAGGTGCGTTCAGTTTGCAATACAATGCAAATGATGATGCGGAAAGAGACATCATAATTTACAATTCAATAGGACAGATAGTCCTTCAAAAAACTTATCACCAGTTATCCGGGTTAAACAAAATTGATTTTAATCTCAGCCAGTTTACGCAAGGGATGTATATGGTTGAACTGAACATAAAAAGTACATCCGGTAAAACTACACCAGTTTTCAGAAAAATAAACCTGATTCATTAATCTATTCATTATTCCTGTTTTTACATAATTCATCAGTCGGTTTAACGAAAATAATCACGATTGAATTATATTCGTGTGGGTTTTAAAAAGTTTTTAATTAGAATAGCTTTGTTAAAAAAAGTTAATAAAGCGCACTTTCATTTTTTATATTAAAACCGAAAACATACTTTTGCTTTCAATGACATTCAAAGAAATTAAAATAGTATTCTTTTTATTTTGCTTACTACCGTTGGCATCATTTGCTGGCAAAGGTGATGGCACGGTCGATTCCGTAAAATGCAAAGGCTATCATTATTTCGTTTCTAAAGGAATCCAGTTTGATTCAACGAGCAATTTAAAATTATACAATGAAGTGTATGGCTGGCTTGGTGTTCCATACCGTTATGGTGGCAGAAGCAAGAGAGGTGCTGATTGTTCCGGTTTTGCCTCTTTAGTTTATAAAAGCGTTTATTCAATTTATGTGGGTGGATCTGCGGGCAGTATTTATAAGGAGTTGAAACCTATTGAAAAATCAGAGCTAAAGGAAGGCGATCTTATTTTCTTTAGCTTTAATCATAGATATATTGCACATGTTGGGATTTATCTTTCAAATAATAAATTCATTCATGAAACGTCGTGGGGCAAAGGAGTGAGGATAAGCGACCTTGACGAGGCGTATTATAAACGTTTTTATTTTTCGGCTGGCAGGTATGAGGAAAATACAACTGATTCAACGAAAATAAAACCTATTCAGCAGAACCTGACGGTCACTCATTAACCATTAGAATTATTTTATTTCATCAAGTGCTTTCAACCTTTGCAATAGCGGGGGATGAGAATAATGAAAGAAAACATAAGTGGGATGTGGTCTTAAGTTGCTCAGGTTGTTTACCGATAATTTTATTAACGCTTCCTGCAGTGCTTTTGGATTATAATTTTCGCCGGCAAAACGATCTGCCTGGAATTCATATTTACGCGAGATGCTGTTCATCATAATTCCGAGAAGCAATGATAATGGACTATACAACAAACCGAAAGCAAGTATTCCCATGTGGAAACTTCCCTGTTGGGCTCCCAGCGCCTGCGATAACACAGGATTGCCGATAAACAATGAAATGATATAAAGCATGATGCCCGTCTGGATGACCGACATGATCATTCCTTTCAACGTGTGCTTCATTTTGTAATGACCTATTTCGTGGGCAAGCACGGCGACAAGCTCTTCGGTGGTATGATCTTTTATAAGTGTATCGAATAGCACTATTCTTTTCTTTGCACCCAAACCACTGAAATAGGCATTGGCTTTGGTTGAGCGCTTTGAGCCGTCGATCACAAAGATATTATCCAGCTTGAAACCTGCTTTATCGGCGAATTCTTTTATCGCATTTTTCAGTTCACCATCTTCAAGCGGAGTTTGCTTGTTGAACAATGGCACGATGAGTGAAGAATAAAACATCATCATAAATATCATGAATGAAACGATAACAGCCCATGCCACTAGCCAGAAATAAGCGCCTGTTGAATTGTAGATCCAAATGATCAACGATAATAATCCGCCACCGATAAAGACTCCCAGCAGCCATCCTTTGAGCTTGTCAAGGATATATGTTTTCCATGTTGTTTTATTAAAACCGAATTTTTCTTCGATCACAAATTGACCATATAACTGGAATGGGGTGGAAAGAATATCTGCGGCAAAGCCGAGTATTCCAAAAAAGATCAATGCTATAACGATATTATTTGAAGAGTAAGAACGTGCAAGTTCATCAACCACCGCAAACCCTTTGAAATAAAGAAATACAAGGATGAATAAAAATGACAATGAACTTACCAGTAAACTGAACTTATGCTGTGCTTTTGTATAATCCTGCGATTTCCGGTACTTTTCCGAATCATAAATACCTTGTAGCTCATCAGGTAATTCATTGCTCCAATACAGGCTGTTCAAATGATCAAGCCAGCGGTCAAGAATATAATCAGCAACAAGAAATGCAATAATTAAAATGAAAAGGATGTTTGCCATAATTGCAAAAACGAATTAGTTGATCAGGCGAAACATTTTTCCCCATCTTATTTTTCCTTCAAACAGGCTTCTGTTAGGGTCGAGTGAAAGCCATACAAATACTGCTTTTCCAACAACATGATCTTCGGGAACAAACCCCCAGTAGCGTGAGTCAGCTGAGTTGTGGCGGTTATCGCCCATCATCCAGTAATAATTCATCTTGAACGTGTATGAAGTAGCTTCTTTCCCGTTTATGAAAATTTTGTTTCCATCAATTTTCAGATCATTATGTTCATAAACACTAATGATGCGCTTGTATATGGAAATATTGCTTTTGCTGATTGGCATTGTTTGTCCGGATACAGGGATCTGGATAGGTCCGTAATTATCAATGTTCCATTTGAAAGTTGAATCGAATGGGAAAAGCCTTGGATCATAAGCATCTTTCGGGAATTTAATCTTTTCAACAGAAATAATATTAGGAATAGATTTTAAATTTTCTGCAACCTCCTTTGTTAATACAAGCGAATAAGAACTATCATTGAAATTATAGGCATGTGCAAAGGGTATGGTATTACCATTTCTGTCAACTGTAGTAGGGTCAGTAATATCATATTTTGAGAATGTCTTATCATTTATCACTGTTCCATTGGTCTTTACTCTGTAATAATATTGTGCTTTTTCAGGGGTTTCAAGCGGCTTACCATTAATATATACCTGCTGCTCGATGATCTGGAGCTTGTCTCCGGGAATACCAATGCAACGTTTAATGAAGTTTTCTCTTTTATCTACAGGACGCGCAATTACATGATATTGCTTCCATACTTCTTCACGCCCCATTTCGCGAACCATTTCGTAATAGCTCACTTCACTCTGGCGTTCCAGCGTTGTTGTATCTCCGTCAGGATAATTGAATACAACGACATCAAGATTTTTAATTTTACTTATACCGGGAAACCTGTAATAAGGCAATTTGATCCAATCAACAAACGAAGGAGTATTTTTAGTTAGCGGCATAGTATGATGCGCAAACGGGAAAGACAAAGGCGTATTCGGAACCCTTGGTCCGTAGCTGACTTTGCTGACAAAAAGAAAGTCGCCGACCAGCAATGATTTTTCCATTGATGGAGTTGGAATAGTATAAGCTTCTAAAAGAAATGTGCGGATTATTGTTGCCGCAATTACAGCAAATATAATGGCATCAACCCATTCCCTTACTGCTGATACTTTAATGACCGGACGTTTGTCAGGGTTTAAATATGTTTCTTTAGAAGAAAAACCGAGATAGGGCAGGTAAATAAAAGGAAAAACAGCGCTTAAAGCCTGTGCTCCCAATCCATATTTCTTGAAGCATTTGGCAAGTTCAACGACCATCAGAAGTACTACGAACACATCGATGAAAGGAATGATCAGGAAAACAAACCACCACATAGGCTTTTTAATAATTTTCAGCCAGATGTAAAAATTATATCCGGGGATAATGGCTTTCCAGCCTTGCTCGCCGGTTTTTTCAAATATTTTCCATAACCCTATTATTGTTGAAATGATTGTCAGCAGAATAAAAATGATATAAGCGCTCATGTGAAAAGGATTTATAGTTTATTTTTAATTTATTATTATGATCGAAAGAGCAAATGTAATGAAATCTATATTACGCGGTACACGCAGTTTTATTGTATTTGCGAAATGTTTAATTTCTAAATAATTGTTAAAAGTTTAATAGTTATTTAATGATTGAACTTTCTTGTTCCTGTTAAATGTAAATGAAAGAGTGATCCCTGTTGCCGAGTGATTACAAAATGAAAAGAAAGCCGGATTGATTTTCATACTGAGATTATCGCCTACATCAAATTTATATAAATGGGCATCGACGGCAGCATCAATAATATTTAAAGCATAAAGCGCTCCGCCAATGATAAAGGTCAGTTCAAGATCTCTTCGGTAATAATCTTTTAAAGTAAGCAAAGCATCCGTAGAATACATGTTGGTGTAATCATCAATTGTAGTAGGATCTCCATCTGTTCTGTATAAGTATGCTTTCTTATATTCATTGTAATATTTTGAGTTGAAAGTCACAAAATAGGTAATCGTTGCAGCGCCAATATAAATAATGGGTATCTTCCAGTATTTTCTGTTATATGCCTGACCCAGTCCCGGAAGGCATGCCGACATCATCATCGCTTTTTGAGGCGAATGTTTTTTTACAGTAGAAGTATCAATTAGATTGACCTTAGATGTATCGGTGGTTCTCACTTTGACAGTATCAACAGATTTTATTTTTGCAGTATCTGTTTTTTGTGCAAGAACATGAAAAGGAAAAAAAATAAAGATCACCATCCATAATTTTAATTTACCATGAAAACATTTGATGATATTGGTGATGTGAAATATCATTTTTTTATTTTCTGATCTTTGAAATAAAATGATCGAGATCATTGTCGGATTTGAAATGAACGACAAGAGTGCCTTTTCCTTTGTTATTTCGCTTCAGGTCGGTTTTAAGACCAAGGTATTTTGATATCTGTTCTTTTAACTTTTGATATTTATGTGGGAGCGTGATCTCCGATTTATTTATTTTAGAAATATTGTATGGCTCATCGTCGATGTTCCTTGCTATTTCTTCGGTCTGGCGAACGGATAGATCCTGTTCGATAATATCTTTATAAATTGCTAACTGGTTATCGATGCTGGGTACGTTGATGATCGCGCGTGCATGCCCCATACTGATCTTAGATTCCTGCAATCCCATTTGGATTGTTGCCGGGAGTTTAAGAAGACGAAGGTAGTTTGTGATGGTTGTTCTGTTCTTGCCTACTTTTTCACTTAGTTCTTCTTGTGTAATGTTGCATTCATCAATAAGGCGCTGGAAAGAAAGAGAAATTTCTATTGAATTAAGATCCTTGCGTTGAATATTTTCTACGAGTGCCATTTCAAGTACAGCCTGATCATTGGCTGTTCTTACATATGCGGGAATTAATTCCAGCCCGGCGAGGATAGACGCTTTTAACCTGCGTTCACCGCTGATAAGCTGAAAATTATTATCGTCGGATAACCTGACAGTGATAGGCTGAATAATTCCTTGTTCTTTGATAGATGTGGCAAGCTCTTTCAATGAATCCTCATCGAAATGTGTTCTGGGCTGGTAAGGGTTCGATTCAATTTTATTTACAGGAATATTGGCAATAGTGCCGGCAATAGCTGTATCACTTGTTTTCCTGAACGAATTTGTTATTTCGTCAACATTTGAATTTTCCAGCAAGGCACTAAGCCCCCGGCCCAATGCTTTTTTTTTAGCGTTCATCGGTTACATTTATTTTTTTATCTGCTTGCTTGATTTTTGTCATTTCATTTTTCTGAAGTATCTCTCTTGCCAGGCTGAGATAATTAATAGCGCCCCTGCTTTGAACATCATGCATGATAATGGTTTCGCCAAAACTCGGAGCTTCGCCAAGTTTCGTGTTTCTCGAGATCATTGTGTCAAATACCATTTGCTGGAAATGTGTTCTTACTTCTTCAACGACCTGGTTTGATAAACGCAAGCGTGTATCGAACATAGTAAGAAGAATCCCTTCTATTGAAAGATCAGGATTCAGCCTGGTTTGTACGATCTTTATTGTATTAAGAAGTTTGCCTAAGCCTTCAAGTGCGAAGTATTCGCATTGAACAGGAATGATAACCGAATCGGCTGCTGACAGTGCGTTTATAGTAACAAGCCCGAGAGATGGCGAACAATCGATCAAAATAAAATCGTAATCATCCTTGATTTTACTGATCACTTTTTTCATCATCTTTTCCCTGTTGGGTAAGTTGATCAGTTCAAGTTCTGCGCCCACAAGATCGATATGAGCAGGAAGAATATCGAGATTTGGTGTTGTCGAATTCAGAATAATATTTTTTGCTTCTACATCTTCAATGATGCATTCATAAATACTTGTTTTGATATTTTTCGGATCAAAGCCGACACCCGAAGTGGCATTGGCCTGCGGATCGGCATCAATAAGTAATGTTTTGTGATCTAAAACAGCAAGACTTGCGGCCAGGTTAATGGCTGTAGTTGTTTTGCCGACTCCTCCTTTTTGATTTGCTATTGCTATTACTTTACCCATAACTATTTCTGAAAATTATATGTATCACCGATATTAAGCAATATCAGTTCTTTTCCTGCTCTGTTGAATTTTTCTTTGGCTTCATCTTTATTGATCACGATATTCGGGAATGTATCATAATGCATTCCGATAATCTTATTGCAGTTGATCATGTCAGATGCAATGATAGCGTTATCAACGCCCATCGTAAAATTATTACCTATCGGAAGTAAGGCAAAATCAATCGACATGTAAACACCGATCAGTTTCATATCATATGTAAGTCCGGTATCTCCTGCAAAATAAAAGTTGCCTTCATTCGACTGGATAAGGAAACCGCATGCGTTTCCACCGTAAGTGCCATCGGGAAGAAGGCTCGAATGTACAGCATTTACAAGTTTTACATTCCCAAAGTCAAAACAAAATTTCCCGCCGATATTCATTGCGTGACCTTTTTTTGCTCCTTTTTCCAACATCCAGTTTACAATTTCAGCATTGGAAATTACTTCAGCACCCGATTGTTTAACAATTTCTACGGCATCTCCAATATGATCCTTATGCCCATGAGAAATAAGAACATAATCAGGGTTTATTTTTTTTATATCAATATTCTTTGCCAGCGGATTCCCACTTATAAAAGGATCGAATAATAATTTTTTATTAAGGACGGTAACCTCAAAACATGCATGTCCGTAATATTTAACATTCATAATTCTATAATTTTTAAAGGATAAAAAATAACAGCAAATTTATAAAAATATTTTCTTGTCGTTTTGAATAGTTATGAACAATGAAAGATACAAGCCTGTATAAAACAGAAATACTGAACCTGTAGTAAGTTCAGTCTTTCTCAAAATGAAAAATAGATTGGTTTATTTTTCTTCTTCTTCGCTTCCTGATGATTCTTTAAGGTCTTCAAAAGAAACATCTGAAAACTCAGCAGCTGGTTTCTCAGAATCGCTCACAACAGGCTTTTTGCCGGATTTGATAAATTCAATAACATCATTCAACCCTTCTGAAAACTTTTCAAAATCTTCTTTGTAAAGAAACAACTTGTGTTTTTCGTAATGGAATTTGCCTTCTTCATTACTGAACCTTTTTTTGCTTTCGGTGATTGTTAAATAATAATCATCGGATTTGGTACTCTTTACATCGAAAAAATATGTTCTTTTACCTGCCCTTACTGCTTTAGAGAAAATTTCTTCTCTTTGCCTTTCTTTATTTTCCATCTCTTCCATAATGAAATATTTTTTATCATTTTCGTAAAAGCAAAGATAATAATTAAATTTATTAAAAACACGAATTTTTCGACAAAGAATAAAATTATTATTTAAAAAGCGAGTTTTGTTTGAATAAAATACTTGTTTATCTGATAATTAGAATCAGCTAATTATGTTCGTATTTTAGATTCATTTCATTTGCGAATTATTTTCTGATGGTGAAATAAAATACCTACATTTGCCCGTTAATTATAATCGTTCATCATTTTATTTTATGTTAAGCAGAAGGCATCTAAGGATCAAGGTAATGCAGGCGTTGTACAGTTATTTCAATGCCGGATTTGATAGCATCGGCACTGGAGAAAAGGAATTGTTATTGAGCATTAACCGCTATTACGAACTGTTTTTATACCAGCTTTTATTCATTACAGAAATTTCTGATGTTGCAAGAAAGCAAATTGATGATGCCAAACAAAAACATCTTCCTACCGCTCTTGAATTAAATCCGAACACGAAATTCATCAATAATCGTTTTTTTCTTGCACTCTCTGAAAGTAAAGTGCTGCAGGAACTCTATAAGAAAAAAAATATTTCATGGATAGGGGAGAACGAGATTGTCCGCAGGGCATTCGCTAACTTTAAGAACGGGCCTGAATATAAAAAATATATTTCTTCGGATACAATTACTTTTGAAGATGACAAGGAAATTATTGTTTCACTGATAAAAAATTATATTGTCGACTTTCCGCCACTGATGCAGTTTTATGAAGAGAAAAGTATTTTCTGGGTTGATGATATTGATATCGTGAATATGATCCTTATCAAAGTAACCCGCTCTTGTAAACCCGATACGATCAGCAGTACGTTTGAAGGACTTGAATGGTTCGTTGATGATGAGGACAGGGCATTTGCCACTGAGCTTTTAAGGAAAACAGTCATGAGTTCGGAAAAATACGAAAAGAGAATTTCGGAAAAAACGCTTAACTGGGAAATCGAACGTATTGCAATGATGGATTTTTTATTGATGAAAATGGCATTATGCGAATTCCTTGAATTCCCATCCATTCCTGTAAAAGTAACTTTGAATGAATACATCGATCTTTCAAAAATGTACAGCACACCTAAAAGCAGCAACTTTATCAATGGCATCCTCGACAAACTGATAGCCGATATGAAAGAATCCGATGAAATAAAAAAATCGGGAAGAGGATTGATGTAATGTGGGTACATTTAAAAATTTAATTTGAATTTTATATTTTATTATCTTTGCAAACCATTAATTAATTAGTTAATTATGAAACGCATTATTTTTTTATCAGTATTTATAAGTGTTTTCATTTTTATTTATTCCTGCAAAAGCAGAAATAATCAATCAGACAACAATCCTCTTTCATCCGATATCGTAAAAAATCCAAATTCGGCTGAGGGAAACTCTGATACTTCAAAACTTCCTAAATTTCAATTTGCCGAGGAAATGCATGATTTCGGTAAAATTGCACAGGGCGAAAAAGTTGAATATTCATTCAAATTTAAAAATGTGGGTAAATCCGATCTTGTCATTACTGATGCAAGAGGCAGTTGCGGATGTACTATAGCTGATTACCCGAAAAAAGCTATAGCCCCAAATGGTGAAGGTTCAATAGATGTGAAATTTAATTCGGAAGGCAAAAAAGGCTTCCAGAATAAGACCGTTACCATCATTGCAAATACACAGCCCAATACGAAAGTCTTAACAATTAAAGCCCAGATCCAGGTTCTGGAAGGCGAAAACAATAATAATTAATTAAACAATAACCGAAAATCATTTATTTTATGAATCATTTACTTTCAATTATTTTAATGGCCGGAGGCCAGTCAAACGGAAAACCAAGTAATCCTTTGATGTCGTTTCTTCCTTTAATTCTTATTGTTGTTGTATTTTATTTTTTCATGATAAGGCCGCAAATGAAGAAAACCAAAGAAGCAAAAAAATTCAGAGAAGCTTTGAAAAAAGGTGATAAGATCATTACCATTGGCGGAATACACGGCAGGATCGTTGAAGTGCAGGACACAACATTTACCATTGAGACCGAAGGACAAACAAGATTCAGACTTGAGAAAAGTGCTATTGCATCAAGTGCTGCTGATGTTCAGCCGTTGAACGATACTAAATAATCTTTGGATCTTTGTTTCATTTTAATTCGTAAGTTGTTTGCTTTCTTTCTTACGTAGTTTATTATTGCTTAAGTATAGTGCAATATTAAATCTTTTATGGAGCTACAAATAAAACCAGAACAAAACAAGAACTTCCGTCGTTTCGGTTTTAGCAAGAAGTTATATGTGTTTTTTGTTTGCTGTATATTTTCATCAGTAACATGGGTTCTTATCAAGTTATCGAGAGATTATACGGAAACATTGAAATATCCTGTTTCCTATGTAAACCTGCCTTCCGATAAAATTGTGATAAATGACCTTGATACGGTGTTTACCATAAAATTAAAATCAAAAGGCTACAGGATACTTTCCAATAAAATGTTTTTCAAACCGCAGACGATCAATATTGATGTTGCTTCGCTGATACGGAAAAAGAAAGATATTACAAAGGAGCATTATATCGCTACATCTGACCTGTACCAGTTAATAGGGACACAAATAAATTATACAAATAATGTTATTTCAGTGATCCCCGACACACTGTATTTTCGTTTCGAAAAATTACACACCAGGAAAGTTCCCGTGAAACTCAGGCTGAATATGAGTTTTGCACAGCAATATAAATTATCCGATTCAATAAAATTAAAACCCGACAGCGTTACAATAAGCGGAGCAAAATCGGCTATTGATTCAATAAAATATATTGAAA
>Ga0224523_1000468_pt1 | contig 21225 bp, 3 predicted proteins | sample CFST50metaG_FD_182732 | JGI IMG/M metagenome (GOLD analysis project Ga0224523, IMG submission 182732) | Peat soil microbial communities from Stordalen Mire, Sweden - C.F.S.T50 | ecosystem: Environmental > Terrestrial > Soil > Wetlands > Peat | place: Sweden: Norrbotten County, Stordalen Mire...
GGGCCGGTGAGGTGTTATAGCAAATGGTTTGGTCTGCTGCAATCGAACCGACAGCAAAATTGGCATTGACAGTGATTGTCACAACATTGGTGTTACCGCTTCCACAGCCAGAGGCCGAAGTTTGAATCTGCCTGTAATAGGTTGTTGCCAATAACTGCCCCGGTTGATAAGTAGTACCATTTGCCAGTGGGATATCCGTAAATGTAGTGTTATCCGGAGAGCTCTGCCACTGATAATTATAAGGTGTTGCTCCACCTGTTGGAGCTGTTGATGTCAATAGGGCCGGTGAGGTATTATAGCAAATGATTTGGTTTGCTGCAATCGAGCCGACGGCAAAATTGGCATTGACAGTTATTGTCACAACATTAGTGTTACCTCTTCCACAACCAGAGGACGAAGTTTGAACTTGCCTGTAATAGGTTGTTGCCAATAACTGCTCCGGTTGATAAGTAGTACCATTTTCTAGTGGGATATCCGTAAATGTTATGTTATCCGGAGAGCTCTGCCATTGATAAGTATAAGGTGTAACGCCTCCTGTCGGAGCTGTTGATGTCAACAGGGCTGGTGAGGTGTTATAGCAAATGGTCTGATTTTGCGCAATTGATCCAACTACAAAATTAGCATTGACAGTGATTGTCACAACATTAGTGTTAACCGAACCAAATACACCACTTGAAGTTTGAACTTGCCTGTAATAGGTTGTTGCTATTAACTGCCCTGGTTGATAAGTAGTATTGGTTGCAAGTGAAATATTCTTAAATGTAGTGTTATTCGGAGAATTCTGCCACTGATAAGTATAAGGTGTAGCGCCGCCTGTCGGAGGTGTTGATGTTAACAAAGCCGGTGAGGTGTTATAACAAATGGTTTGGTCTGCTGCAATTGATCCGGGCACAAAAGGCGATAGATCACCATTGGTATAGGTTGGGAAAATATCTGTTGGTAAACCGCCTATCATAGCAATGACCTCGCATTGAGGATAAGGAAGGAAATTAAGCGGGCTGGTACTATAATTGTATGTAAAGTTAAGATTGCAAAAAACACCGGTAAGGGTAAGATAACTTGTGGAGTTACTCCAGAAAATCGTAATGGTAGTTCCAGAGGCAGATGCCAGAATACCAGTTACTGCTCCTCCTGATATGTTGTTGAATGTTAATACACTGGGGTCGTAAGAAATCTTAAAAGTAATAGCCGTAATGTTGGTAAAATTACTAACGGTCAATGGCATCGAAATGTTCTCTGCCGGACTTGCTGTAACAGTTTTTAGTGATACGGTCTGCGCAAAGGAAAAGGTTGCACAGATACAGAGCAAGTAAATGATCAAAGTAAATCTCTTTTTCATAATCTTGGTTTTTATTTTATTTTTTTGGATTCTTCAGCAGGAAAATAGCATAGCAGTAACCGGGATGATGAGGGGAGAGGAGAGAAGAGAAGCGTAGACAATAATCCCATTTGCTATTGTTGAAATCAATAACTTAGAATCAGTAAGAAAGATTGAATGCGTTAAATGTAATAAGAAACAATCGATTAAACAAATAATTGTTAACTTTTTTCAACAAATAATTGCTTCGCTGCTGAGCAAATGAAGCCAATCCTTTGATAATTGTGATACCCTGCCACCGTTAACAAATTCATTCTCTGCCTGTGCCATTGAACTCAGGAAGGCAAAACCCCAACCTCCAGTGTCCAATGGACATGGAGTAAAAAAAAAGAAACCGCCCTTTTGGGACGGTTTCTTTTACGTTCTGGGAAATCATCTTATTGCTTGATGATCTTCTGTGAACCCAGGTTATCTCCACAGAAAACGCGGATGAAATAGATCCCGGTCGGGTTACTTTCAAGCGAAAACTCATGTTTCTTCTCTCCGGTAAACTGATCATTCAGTATTTTCTCCCCACGCATTCCATAGATTTCCACTTTCACTACCGAAGTCCCTGAGACTTCAGATAATTCAAGTGTGAAGGAGCCGGTCGTCGGGTTGGGGTAAACCTTGAAGAATGATTGTGAAACTTCCTCTATACCCATGGGAACCGTTACAATTGAAGGAGACGTTATTGGGACGCACCATGGACCACTGGGTGCGATATGACCCCACATATAACCTCCGGACTGAACGGTGGTACCTGGCTTATAATCAATTGCCACCCCTGCGATCATTTCTACATGGCCTCCGCTCTGAACAGTAAATGGTGCGGTTCCGGCTACGGTGATTATATTGGTAGCATTGTAACATATTGTTCCGGTAACAATACCATCGACTTCAAGATCGACAGGAAGAGAAGAGTTCACAAGCACGGTAGCTACTGCAGAATAAACAGCAGCGCAGATCCCGCTTTGGACTTCAGCCCTGTATTCCCAGGTGCCGGTTGCAGTGGGTGTTTCAGAATAGGTGTGTGTGGTATTGTCAATATCTGTCCAGAGATCTGCAACCAAGTGTTTCTGCCATTTCAAGATGGTTCCGGTATACCCGCTCAGGACAAGGGTTCCTGTGGACTGACCGATTATAATGGTTGTGGTAGTCGGAGTGATGGAACCGCCCATCGAAACAGGATCTTCACTGATAACGGCACTACCGTTCATTGGAGTTGTCCCGCCGAGATTCGTGCCTGTCACCGTATAGGTGCCTGCGGTCTCGTTGGTCCAATTAAGGGCTAATCCGGTACCGGGAACGGTGGAGCCTTCAATCAAACTGTTTTTATACAATTGATAGTTAACGCCTGTTTCGGAGCCGCTAAGGGTTACAGTCAAGCCTGTACCAGTTGAACAGTATGAACCAGAGCCGGTCACATCAAAGGCAGCCGGTGGTATGATAGAGACGCAAATATCATCAACATACCAATAGTTGATATCGTAGAGATATCCGTCAACAGTCCAGGCAAAATATACTGTATTGGTGGTTACCGGAATATCCAGTTGCCTCAGTTCGGCCGGAATTGATGCACCAATACCGGCGGCATGGGTCCACTGAGTGGTCCAGGTCACGCCATCGGGACTGGATTGTAACATAATGTTGACATCATTCACACCTGCAGCGTAGTCATCGAGCATCTGCCTGAATGCAAGATGTACGGAAGAGAGACCTGTAGTGTTGTATGCTCCGCTGATCAATCTTACAGTACCGGTTGCATCGACCCAGGAACAGGTTGCTTCATTCGGCGTAGATCCACCGGCATGATTTGAAGCAGTGATGCTCCATTGGTTAGTGGTAATTCCGCCTGAATAGGTTTGTGACCAGCAGGCTGGTATAGTAGCGGCTATTGCGAATGGTTCACAATGTGCCAGTGTGAATGGATCACAGAGTGTTGAGAAGCAATATGGGCCTATCCATGCGCCGTAAACTCCACCGCCGCAGGATGATCTTACATAATAACAATAACTGTTGGCTCCCGAAAGTCCTGTAACATGCGTAGGATTAGTGGTTGTCGGAATACCTGCTCCGGTTGGAATTGGTAGCGGGGCAAGACCGATCACATATTCCCATGCTGTTTCTGTAGCACCAGGTGTCCATCCCAGATCAGCGGAAGTGGTTGTTATATTTGTTGCTGTAAGTGCTGATGGACTGAAACAAGTATTACAGTCCAGTGTGGCATAATACTTATTGAGCGAATCACATGCCACTTTTTCTGCAAACAGCGGAGAAGCAAAAGCATAATACGTTCCTGCAGTCAGATGTGTGGTAACTGAAACGGTTGTTCCTGCCGCACCTGTTGAAGAAACAATGAATGCAGTCGCCGGACAACCTGAGGCGATAATGCCCAGCATATAGGAGAACTCGGCTTTACCGCTCCAGGTCACATCCGCTGTTTGAGTAAGTGTGAACAGGTACCAGTCTGTATCGCGGTTAGTGCCATTATACCAGCCTGTTCCGCATTTTGTTTCACCACACGCCAGTGGTTCAAAAGCTGGAACTGCCATGTTACAGCCACCGTTCAGGTCGCTTCCGCATGGTTCCAGTTCTGCTGTTGCGCCTGCAGGACAATCAAAGTAATGGGTACGGAAGGTTTTCTTAACCCACATACTGGAATCTCCGGCAGAACATAATGTGCGAACATAAAAATCGTATTCCGTACCAGGAGTAAGACTGTTCATGGTAAATGAAGGGGTAATTATATGTTGCGCTCCTCCTATACCCGTTCCATGAGCAAATCCGGAAGGTCCGTACTCGTAGATCCACTCTGGATTGGGTGTGATCGTTGAAGCTGTCCACGTAGCAATAGCTGAGGTCGTCGTCAGCGTGGCATTGGCAACCTGCAAATTGGTTGGCGGGAAGCATGTATAGATATCTACATGAACCGGTCCTATTTTAGCTGATTCACCACCATTATCATACTTCGCAGATACCTGATAATTATAACCTCCTTTGGCAAGTGCAAGATCATCATAGTAGGTATTCGCGACATTATCAGCGATCTCAGCGGAGTTACGGTAAACATTATACCCCGTCATCGTAAGCGAAAGAGGTTGAGGTGCAAACATGTTGGGCAACGAAGTTACCTCGTCAGACGATTTGATACCTGCCGGAGCTTGATTAGAAGTTGTCTGGCCCTGGTTGGGTTCCTGACTGAGGGAAGAAATTAACATTCCTTCGTTCATGATAGGATTTTGCATTAGATTTTGATCACTATTTTGAACGATTGGTGTTATTTGCCCTGGACCCATCATCGCAGTGCCGGAAACATATCCGTGGATGCACCAGTTGAAAGTCAAGGCAGAATTCAAGGCAGTCAGTTCCTGCCAAACGCCACCCCATAGGGTCATATTTCCCTTACCGGCGATCTGGGGTCCGGCATCGCATCCAGCCGGATACCCGGTAGTGGTATTCGATTCATAACCGAACCAGAATTCCTGGGAACCGGTAATAGGTACCCCTGAACCAGTAGGGAATGTATATGTATTCCATGCATTTGCAGTTACAGAGGCGGCTGGAAGAGTATATGAATATACCTCTGTCGGGGGAGTGGTGCCTGTCCATACCTTGATGGTATAGGTGCAGGAAGCGGGAACCACAGCCGGGAAGAAACTGATCTTTGTCAGGTACATTCCTGCATAAGGAGAGATATCGGTAACAGCCCATCTCGAGGCAACGGAAAAGTCAGCAGCAGCATTTGTTCCGATTGATTGAGTCTCAGTTCCGGTATCCCAGAAAATCCATTGGTTAGGAGGCAGGGATCCCGGTGCATTCCAGGTAAGATGTACATTGTTCATCAATGCTCCGCCTACAACGGCTTGTAAATTTGACGGAGGAGCATAATAAAGCCCGATGCAGAAGTTCTGAGAAGTAGTTCCGCCGTCGGTAATTGCTATTCCGTTAATGGTCTGGCTTGTATAATCTGTATGACTTGCCGTAAAATTATAGCTTCCTACAGGTAAACCGCAGATCTGGTAAAAACCGGTAGCGTCGGTGGTGGTTGAATAAGTACCATTGGAAACCGTGGCGCCAGCAACAGGTATAGTACAGGCAGGCTGTTGATAAACATAACCTTGCAACGTCCCGGATGAAACCACTTGCAATGAAAGGTCATCAATGGAAATGTAATAGGGTGAGCTACCCATTACCCCGTGCACACCGATAAAATAATTGCCATTTGCCGGAACGGTAAAAGTACCGGTCAGTAATTGGTAATCGCCACTGGTAATTGCGGTGGACGGAATAATTGGATTGGTCATACCAGCAATGGTATTCGTTGTTCCGTACTTGACCTCAATGGTGGTCTGGATAGTCATATCCTGGCGGGCATACAAGCTGAATTGATAGGCCGTGCAAGGTTGCAGGGTGAAACTCCTGAACAACCATGCATCGCCGGCATAATGCAACGTAGCGTTAAATAACCCTGTTCTTGGTGTGCGGTTGTATGTCGTCTGGGAACTATTAGCAACCCAGTAATATGAACCTGTTATTGCCTGTGACCAGCAACCGCCGATGGTTGCCTGGTCAACATAACCTGTTTCCCATCCTTCGCTCCATGGGAAAACGGATATAGGTGCACATAGAGTTAAAAAGGTATAGGGTCCTACCCAGTCGCTGAAAGCTGTACCACAGTTAGACCTCACATAATATTGATAAGCGGTCGAAGGGCTTAATCCGGAAATGGGATTAACAGTGGCGGAAGTAGTTGCCGTTCCTGATCCTGTAGGCACCGGATACGGGGAAACGCCATAGGAATATTCCCATGCTGTTTCGGTACCACCTGGTGTCCAGCTCAGGTTGGCGCTGTTCTGGGTAATGCTGGTTGCTGTCAGTGATGTAGGAACCGGGCAACTTGGGGTCAGTTGAAGTGTGAAGTCATCATATGCAATTCCATTCGGAGCTACAGGAGCACTGGTATGCAGACCAAAATAATATACTCCTGAACTTGCAGGGGAAAAAGTGAATTTCCGTAGTGTCCAGGTAGCAATATTAAGACCTGTTTCAGTATTCAAAACATTGGTCATTGAGCCAACATTTTGAGCACTTCCGTATGCAAGACTTACGTCATAACCAACAGTAGCATCGGTGCATTTAAACCAATATATAAAATCATATGAAATACCCGCAGTAAGCTGCATGCCAGGCGTAAAATTCCAGACATCAAAACTCCAGGATCCACCTATGAATTTGGTACCAGTATGTGCAGTATTTGAATTACACGTCCCATTGCAGGAATACATGTTACTGGTAATATTCGTATAAGCCCAGCATGGGGGAAGAATGCTTGCTCCAACCGTACTTAAACCTTCAAAACCTTCATTCCATGGAAAGGTTGAAATAACATCACAAAGCGTGGTTGCACCGGTTGCTACGCCACCGGAATAACTTATCCCATCATAAGAATAGAGTTTATAGTAATAATGTGTAGTGGCAGTTAAAGAAGTATGATGTTGAGGGGAAACCAAGCCTGAGTACAATAATGTACCTCCTGCAAAAGGTTGTCCTATTACCGGCGGGGCACCAGCCGGAGCAGTGAATGAACCGGTTAAATTCCATACGATCACCACATTATTGGAATTTGCATTTGGAACGAAAGCTACATCAATCTGTGAAGAGCTGATTGCAGTAGCAGTTACACCCGTTGGGTCAATAACCGCGGGAGGTACATAGGTATATTCATCTGCCCCGATATCAGGAGTTGTTACACTTCTCAAATCTCCATCAATATCATCGGTAACATCGGGTGCAAGTGAAGTATTAGCATTGTTTACCGGTGTAGTCGCTGTAGTTTGGATGTGAAGATCAAAGGGGCTGACAATACTGACATACTTTGGATCGCCGGAAACACTGTTTGCATCCTTGGTAGTTGCTGCTTGCCATAATGCGAGTGTTGTCTGATCAGCACCAAGGTAACCTAACACACCGGGTGCTCCGGAGACATAGTAGTCATTGTAATTAATATCTTTAAATGCAGTATTTGCTGCAGCAGAATAGATAGCGTAACTTTTATCCGTACTACTGCCTGTGTTATCATAGGTGTTATCAAAGATGTTACCCCGGATATCCAGCAGTGTAGTGGCAGTCAGAACAGCAAAAGCAGCGGAAACAGTTGCGGAAGAATAACCGGCATAAGTACCGGAAAGGCACACGGAATTATCGTAAACTTTCACTCCACTGGTTGCACCTTCAATGCCAATTCCAATAACAAAGTATGTACTGCTGGCATCAGAGGTTGCTTTAACATCATATACAAAGTTATTCTTGATAAGAATGTTACTTGCTGAAAGTCCCGTATTGACATGAATACCACGTGCACCATAACCACCGGTATTGCTGTTGAGAATACCACTGACCTTATTCTTCTGTATCGTGACTCCGGTTGTAGTAGAGAAAACCCAGATACCATAAGGAGGAGAACTATAACTGGTCGTTATTCCATTTACGATGTTACCAGTAACATTAACATTTGAATTTGTTACTGCGGATGTAACAACAATACCTCTGGGAGCGCCTGTTGTGCTGCTGATTGGCCCAATATTATTCCCTGAAATAGTACTGTTTACCGTTGAGGTAGCAAACCATATACCGGTTAAATTTCCAGCATCAACAGTATTTACCATATTCCCTATATTGTTATTAGAAACTGTAGCTCCGTCAACGCCCTGAACATAAGCACCAACCAGCCTGATTGAATTTGCACCCGACGTATTCATGTCGTTACCGGTAATCAGCAATCCGCTTCCATTACCCGTAGCAGGGTTAGCAACTGCATAAATACCCATGTAGGCCAATTGAAAACTGTTGTTCTGGATTGTGATGTTGTTAAAATAACCTGCAGCGCCTAATGTTGTTCCATCACTTACAACCAACTCAGAGGATGTATTCGCACCATTGATCACGATAGTGTTTTTCACGGTAACCCCTGTTATCGGTGTTGTCCCGGTAGAACCGATCACAATGACATACGGAGCAGTTGTGCTGGTATTTTTAATGGTAAGATCGCGGGTTGTTCCACCTGAGTTTGAACCATTAATGATAACATAAGGGGTCAGGATCTTGAATATTGGCCCACTGGCAACGGCTCCTGTTATAGTAACAGTTGCTGCTGCATTCGGCTTTATCGTGACCGTATTGGTAGGACTTGATCCTCCATTGACGTTAATTGTCAATGTCGATGTTTCTGTGTAGGTGGCATCCAGTAAAGTTAACGTCAGCTCTCCGCATAATTGTTTGGAATTCAGGTCTGCAATAGCTGCATCAAGAGTAGGATAAGTGGCGCCTGATGCGCCTACTGTGTAATCGCCACAAATTGTACCAATGATAGTGTAAGAGCTTGGTGTTGTCGGTGGAGTTGATGCTGCGGGTGGATCTGTTGTAAATCCACTTGCACCTGCAGATGGGTAGGCGCCAACATTTGGTGGAGTGGCTTGATCCTCTGCAACTACATAATAAGAAACCACGTCACCGATGGTTGTTACGCCTGAGCCAAAACTATAAGTATACACACCGCTTACTACTGAAATAGGGGTAGCGGCTGTCCATGAACCGGAATTTATTTTCCAGTAAAGATTTGGCCATCCCGGAGTGGTTGTGGGTACACCGCTTACATCGAGTACTGTTACAGCAAGTGTTCTTGCAGATAGAGAAATTGTATTTAACAAAGGTGTATAAGAAATTATAGGCGGAGTAAGATCAAGAATTGTAAAAGCGCCTTCATCTGCTCCTACGTCCGGGAAGGTTGCACTTCTTGCATCTCCATCATAGTCATCTGTAATGGCGATGGGCGATGAAATTGGAGTTCCACCACTTTCACAAAAGGTGGGTGTACCGGCGACAAGATGCAAATTATATGGAGTAGTTGCAATATTGTTAAACGGTGGAAGCTCGCGGAATGAAAAAGCATCTCTTGGGCTAACCAATGTTTTATAAGCTGCCATAGTATAAGTAGTGGTTCCGTCATAGTATATGGCGTGTGTGGCATCCTCAGTTGCGCCTGCGTAAAAATCATTATTGTTTGAAGCGCTTCCATAATTAACTAAACTGGTTGAAGCGCTTCTTCTGAATGCTACTGTTTTTCCTGTTCCATTTGGAGTGGAGTTGTTAACGATAATATTATTTCTCATATCAAGTGCAGCAGTAGTTGCCGTTGCACTATAGGTATGATATACTCCGGTGGTACCAAAATTGGTACCCGTAGAAACAGCATTAAGATATATTGAATTGTAATACAAGCCGATAGTAGAAGATACAGTTGTGCTTGTAATGTTTATAGCACGTATTGCATCCACTGCGCTTGCAACAGGCGTGCGTAAATCACTGATGAAGTTGTTATAGACATAAGTACCAACTCCACCGGCAACCGTAATACCGTAAACCAAACCAGAAGCATTGTTTGCCATCAGGTTATAGATTTTGTTTTTATAAATTTTGTTAGCGGTACCTAAGAAGTTATATATACCATAAACTGTGGCTGCACCTGTTGTGGCCAAACCATTGACAGTGTTGTTGTAAACAGTCAATGAAACAGGAGCAGTACTTGCACCTAAATAAAGGCCATACATAGAACTTGTTCCGGTCCAGTTGGAAATAGTGTTACCGTTGACAGTACAACCTGCAGCGCCGTAACCCTGGTAAATTCCATATAAAGCTGAACTACCTCCGGTGATGTTCGATATAGTATTATTGGTATAAACCATCACTTGAGTAGAGGCGGTATAGTGCTGGATGCCATAGAAAATAGAAGCGCCGGTAAGGACAATATTGGAGAAATTGTTACTACTAATTGTAGCGGTACCGCCTGTGGGCACGCCGAAATCATAATAACCGTCAAGTTGTCCGGCGCCTGTTTTCGTGATTGTTCCGCTTGTGGCATTGCCTATAACGTTAATGTTGTTGGTACCATTGCTGCAATATATGAAATAGGAAGTAGTAGTTGCTGCAAATGAACCATAGCTGAATGTATTGTTATTAATGTTTATCGAAGTACCGGTTTGAGCATCATAAATACAATGTGCTCCTGAAGTTGAACCCTGGCCGAGGGTAATAGCATTGTTGTTGGCAACAAAATCTCCTCCGGCGTTTGAAGAAGACATGAAAATACCATAAAGTGTACTGGTAGCATTTGCGCCGCCACCGCCCACGTTGTTAATGGTATTATAGCTTACGGTAGGGCTTGTCTGGTAGATCAGGTAAACACCATAAGAAGCGCTGGCTGTATTCCCTGCGTAGTTTTGAATGATATTTCCAGCGCCAACAGATCCAACGATATTGTTCTGGTCCTGGAAATTGTAAGGAGATGCTGTATGGTTATATCCTCTCAGATAAATCCCCGCAAATACATTACTAATAGTATTACCGGTGATTACAATACTTTCATTTCTACCGTCAGTTGAGGTAACTGTAATACCAGTTGCTGAAGAAACAAGGGAATAGGCGTCATTGTTTGATGAATAAATTCCCACAACATAAGCGCTCGTTCCTTTAGTCATCGTTATGGTAGCATTTTTAATAGCGTCAAATTTACATCCATCAGTTACGCCTCCTTTACGGAGATAATAACCATATTCTATCCCTGAGTTACTTGCTGCTACATCAATCCCGTCAAAAGTTAAATAGTCGGAGCCCTGGAAGGTAATAACGGCATCTCCCTGTCCGCCATATGCACTTGTGATTTTAGTGCCTGCATCGGTTCTGGTAATAAGTGGATCAGCACCCGTTCCGGATTTCTGGAATAATATGGGGTTGGAAGATGTACCAGTTGCTGTTATAACCAGCGAATCGGAAGTGGTTTCAGTATATCCGGCAGCGACGGCAAAAGTTACCCCTCCTGCACCTACGCCGGAAGTGTTCAAAGCGGCAACAGCCGCAACAATCGATGGATAATCACCAGGGATGTATTTCGTCCCGGTTAATTGTCCGAATGATACGCCAGATAGGATCATGGCAAACACAAACAGTAAAAACTTTTTCATAGTTTTGGTTTTTGGTTATTTTTACTTGAACTGCTCAGATGGATAATACCATAACGGTAGCCGGGATGACGTGGAGAGTGAAGAGTAGACAATAACTCCATAAGGCATTAGTGTCAGTTAAAATCCCGAAAAAAAATCCGCATGTGAGAATTGAAGGCGACAAATATAAATATAAAAACGATTAATCCAAATAAAATTTGTTTTTTTTTTAAAACAATAATAAATTGCTTCGCTGAGGCGCAAATGAAGCCAATCCTTTGATCATTCTGATACCCTGCCGCTGTGAAAAAATTCATACTCTTCCTGTGCCTTTGAACTCAGGAAGGCAAAACCCTAACCCTCCAGGGTTCGCAGGACATGGAGGAGTAAAAAAAAGAAACCGCCCTTTTGGGACGGCTTCTTTTACGTTCTGGCAAATCATCTTATTGCTTGATGATCTTTTGTGAACCCAGGTTATCTCCGCAGAAAACGCGGATGAAATAGATCCCGGTCGGGTTGCTTTCAAGCGAAAACTCATGTTTCTTCTCTCCGGTGAACTGATCATTCAGTATTTTCTCCCCACGCATTCCATAGATTTCCACTTTCACTATCGAAGTTCCTGGGACTTCAGATAATTCCAGGGTGAAGGATCCGGTCGTCGGGTTGGGGTAAACCTTGAAGAATGATTGTCCTTGAACTTCCTCGATACCCATCGGAACCGTTACAATTGAAGGAGCCGTTATGGGGACGCACCATGGACCATTGGGCGCGATGTGACCCCACATATAACCTTCGGAATGAACGGTGGTACCTGGCTTATAATCAATTGCCACTCCTGCGATCATTTCTGCATGCCCTCCGGCCTGAACAGTAAATGGTGCGGTTTCGGCTACTGTAATTCTATTGGTGGCATTGTAACATTTTGTTCCGGTAACAGTGCCATCAACCTCAAGATCCACAGGAACACCGGTTGTAACGGTCAGGTTGAAATCCAGGGATACGGTACCATTTCCGCAAGTGTTCGTACCGGTAACAGTGATGATTCCGGAAACTGCCGAAGCCGAGAAGGAAACCGTGATGCTATTGGTATTAGCGCCGGAAGTGATGGTTGCGCCGGCCGGCAATGACCAGGTATAACCGGTTGCATCGGCAATCGGAGCTACAGAGAATAAAACGCCGGTCTGTCCCTGTGTTACCGTAGAAGGTCCGGAGATAGTTCCGGCATCGCCCGGCAACGGATTGACTGTCACCCCTTTTACTGTGGCATCTGCAGCTCTGCAACCATTGCCATCGGTATAATTAACCGTTAAAAACTGAGGTCCTGCAGTGTTCCAGGTGACTGTAATCTGGTATGTTGATGATGATGCACCACCAGATGTAATAATCCCACCACTGGAGATCGACCAGTAATAATATAACATTCCGATTTCAGTTGAATAAAGGACACCTGATGTTCCTGCACACACTGGAGTAGGACCTGTTATAGTAGGAACCGGCAATGGATTAATAACAACTGTTACAGGCTGGATATCGAAACATCCACCGAGGATCGTACCCTTGATGTAATAGGTTCCGGCACCTGCCGTGGTCGGGGTTTGATACTGTATCGTTGCAGAGGCATCGGTCCAGTAAGTGAACGTCAATCCAGGTGTTGACCCGGCTGTTATAGCAGGGTCGGTCAGGTCAACCGTATTTGGTGTACATCTCGGGGCCGGGTCGTTGATTACAACGGTAGGAGTAGTGCACAACGTAACCGTAACATTGGCGCTGCTTGTGCAGTTTGTGGAAGAGGTAGCTGTGGCAGTATAGGTTGTTGTTACTAAGGGCTTTGACCACACAGTAGCCAATGCAGTACCTGTATAAGGAACACTTGCATCTGCATCAACGTATAAGGCAGTTGTAGGTGACCAGGTTATCGGGGCTGATTGTGTCCCTGTAATGGAAACATTATCAATCCCCCAATAATAGCCCCAACTCGCGTAATAATTGAACCGTATTTTTAAATTGGTTTGGTTTATATACGCAGTTAAATCAAGGGTTGCATGTGCCCACGATACTGCAGTTCCCTGAGTAGTCGTATAGGAAATTAAAGCCGGCGACACCCATGTTGTTCCGCCATCGGTTGACACTTCAACTTTTGCGACATCAGGTGAAGCACTGAATAGAAAATAATGGTAGAAAGACAGTGACAGAGAGGCATAACCCGTCGTATTCAACGCAGGCGTTACCAGTTGCGTGCTGGTAATGCCACCGGAGCCCTGGGCATCACTGTTTGACAGGATAAAGTTGGTGTTGTCATTGCTGTGAAATGAGGGTGCAGAAAGATATAGCATCCATGCTGCATTTGCAGGTGTTCCTCCCGTTGAATTATTATATACCAACCAGCCCGGTACCGTGCCATTGAAATCTTCCAATAAAAGAATAGAGTTTACAACTCCACCTGAAGCGGTCAACTGCTGAATAGCCCCGGGAACAATGATTGGAGCAGCCGGAGTGATGGTAAGTGCGCCCGGCGCTGCATTTACAATTGCAACTGTTGCACTTTCCAGGGAGGTACATCCATTTGCTGTTGCAGTAAATATATAAGTACCATATGCTGCAATGGTTGCTGAAGTAATACTTGGGTTTTGGCTGGTCGAGGTAAAGCCGTTCGGGCCTGTCCAGTTAAATGTAGTTCCTATATCGGAAACACCTGTAAGGTTGATGGAAGAACCTTCACAAATTGGGGTGTTGTTTGATGCCGTTGCTTTAGGAATAGGGTTAACGGCAACTGCTTTTTCAGCAGTGATATACGACAGTCCGCTGAATGAACAGGTGATCGTACAAACGTAATATGTTGTAACAGTAAGGTTTCCGGTTGCCTGTGTTGCCTGGGTGCCGGCATTTGTATAGGGACCGCCTGAAGTGGTTGACCAGCCCCACTGGTAAGTAATGCCGATATCGGTGTAGTTGGTGCTCAATGTAAGGGTGGTTCCGGCGCCGGAACAAACTGCCGCAACACCGTTGATCGTTGATGCGGCGGGAGTGCCGGTGCAATTTACCTTAGGAGTACCATTAAATTCATCTGCACCGATATCAGGAGCCGTACCGGTTCCCCCATATCCGGGATTTCCCTGGCGAACATCTCCATCATAATCATCGGTATAGGTGGCAATATTCACTGCTCCGCTTTCTACATATGTTGGTACAGCCGGGTTGATATGCAGGAAGTCATTCCCCGACCCGGTGGTTGTATTAAGAAAAGGTACATTTTCTGTTTGACTGAGGCTTTCGCGGGGTGCTACATAAGTTTGGAATGCCGCAAGTGTTTGCTGTTTATTAGTTAAAGCAGTGGCAGAACCATCAGCATAAATTAAATTCAAAGGTCCCGGTGTCCCGCAATATAATAAATTATTATTTGATGTTGTCAGATAAGTAGCTGGTAAAGTTCCAAAAAAGAAATAAACCATTTGCTCCCAAGTTGATGTTGCAACAATCTTATTTACAAAAATATTATTTCTTAAATTCGTATTCGGAATGTTGCTCTGAGAATAAAAACAATAAGACGCAGTGGAATTATTTCCATCCAGATAAACAGTATTATAATAAATATTTGTAGTATTTGCAACGGCATTTGCATTTAGAATTCCTCTCACGGTATTAACGTAAGTGGGGGTCGCGGAATAAAGTCTGCCTATGTAATTATTATATATATTTGCCACATGTGTTGCAGTTCCCTGAACAGTAACTATACCCGCTACTTGTCCTCCCGTTCCCGAAGCAACAACACAAGAAATATCATAAATTTTATTTTTGTAACAATTTGTTGACGCCGCTGCGGCTTGTAATTGTATTCCGGTTGCGGAACCCACTGCAGTGCCATATATGGAAGTAGATTTGATATCATGGATAATATTATTATTTACTGTAAAAATACCGGCAGGATTCGTGCTATTGGCTCCGGTCAGGATACCCATAGCTGTACCGCCTGCGGCAGTCAGCAGATTAACGTTATTATTTGAAATACTATTTATGTTTCCAAGACTTGCGTATATACCATAAAGATTTCCGGTTTGAGCAGCTATAGTTCCTGTATTTGATATATTAGAAATTGTATTCCCGTTAACAGTAATGTTATGCGTACAGGTTGCACCGGAGCCATCTATCCAATAGATCGCTGCGCTGGAGCCTGCAGTCGCTTTAAAAGTAACATTTGAAAGGTTATTGCCCGATATAGTTGTTGAACCCGAAGTAGCCGTGCCGGTGGCATTTGCTATTAATCTGAAATTTGAAGTCCCGGTTGAATTAGAATTTGTTAATTGTGTCGTAATATAATTACCGCTTATTGTTACACCAGGAGTGTTATTAGATGCTCCTATTAAAACTCCATTAGTCCAAGTTGCGGATGTATTTATCGTCAGATTATTGAAATTATTGGTATTAATGGTTTCAGTAGCCACCGTTGGAGCTGTATAAATACAGCAAAAAACGCCCGAACTTGGGGTTGCGTAAGTGAAACCCTGAAAATTATTACTGTTTATGTTAAGATTGCATGTAGCCGCACCGGCGCTATTAAATATACCTATAACCTGACCGGATACAGTTGCGCTTAATGAAATGGCGCCGCCGCTGCCATTTCCGATCTGGTTGTTGTTAATATTACAGGTTGTTATTATAGCGCCTGCATTAGCGATACCTGTGAAACTTCCGGTAGTTGCCGTAGTTGAATTCCCGCTGATAATATTATTATTCATGTTCAGTACCCCCGGAACAGATGAATTTGTTATTGCGGTCATTGATGCCGTGGTAGCGCCTGCACCTGTAATAGCACAATTCAAAACAGAGTTATTGTTTATGCTCATGGTGGCTGTGCTCAATGCCGTAAGGCCCCCATTGCTAATACCAACCACTCCTCCGGTTGTCGGAGCATCCGACAGCGTAATCGTATTGTTGTTTATCGTTGTAGTTATCGTACCAGATGGGGATGCAACTGAGTAATTCTTTAAAATACCTCCTAAGGTTACAGTAGAAGTTGTTAACCCGGATCCACTTGTAATCGAATTATAAGATATATTGTCATTGATTTGCTGATTATCGAAAATACCATAGTCGTTGCCGGTAAGGGAAACATAGGCAGTTGCCGCAGGACCGCCACCCCAGTTCGTAATCGTATTGCCTGTTCCGACAGATGTGCCACCAATATCATTTCCGTTATCAATGGCAGCAATAGTAGTGCCTGCTCCTATAAATACAATCCCGAAATTGACATTGCTGATGGTATTTCCATACACTTTGTTATAGCTGTTTGAACCCGAAAATGCAGTGACCTCTGCTGTAGTCGTGACATCAGTAGCACTATGCCTGGTGTTGCTATAAATTCCAAAGGTGTTGGAATATGTTCTGTTTAAAGAAATATTGTTGTTCTGAATGGTGTTGTACTGAGCTCCGTTTGTCAGAGAAGCATATAACAGGGCAACACCCCATTCCGTCATATTATTTGTTGCTGCGTCAATTGTTGTATTTGCAGGGTTTTCAATCATGGTAAAACCCTGAAGTGTTACATAATCGCTACCAATTATTTTAAAAATCGCATCATTGAGGTTTCCTGCTGTTAGTGAAGATGAGGCAGTTATTATACTTGCATTCCCATCTATAATAACATAGTTTGATGCGGTGGTGGCTGCAGTAAAGTTTATTACATATCCACCTGCCGGTGCTGTTTCAGTACCCTCTGCATCACATGTGAGTGTTACCGGGCCTGAAATAGCCGTAATTCCGCTCAATGCAGTTATAGCATTTGCCAGGGAGCTATATGACGACGACAGGTTGGGTGTTGTAAACGTTGGATTCGTTACGTTAACGTTAACAGCATCGGCATTTTGCACAAACAATGATGCTCCTAAGGCAAGTGCGAACAAAAAAAATAAAGTTTTTTTCATGATTGTTTGGTTTTTTGTTGTTTGTCACAAAAAGAAAATTTTCTGGTGGGAATATATATAGATTGATTTCTTGCTATTTCAGGAGTGAAAGGAGTGGGGTAAGTATATTTATGTTACTTAGGTTTATTCGACTCAATAACTAACAGAATTTTATCTTCCGCAGAAGTCAAGGCGATGAAGATAAGAATTATTATCGCTTCAAATTTAAAAACGAGGGTTTTTAACAATTTTTAACAATGTTATAGACTTCTGGTTCTGTGATATTTTTATACGACTATCCGGTTGTTGATTTTTGAAAACGCTGTAACTAATTAATATACAATATATAAACCATCGTTTTTTTATTTTTTGATTTGAAATTCATCCGATCTTTACCAAATAAAGGAGATTTGATTAATTTCGGTAAAACAGTTTTTGCACGGTTGATGTCATTTCTACCTTGTTACGAATTTGATAAGTGTGATCAAAGCTACAATGGGAACTACAAGGTTCAGTACTTCAATTACCGCCAGCAGTTCATGATGATAATGTTTGCACAGATGACCAATAAAGAAAGCCTACGTGAATTGAAGCCTGTCTGAATGCTATTCCTGAGAAACTCTATCATGCTGGCTTTTGCAGTTTGATCAAGAGGTCGACCTTGGTGGGCGGAAATTAATTATCGCAACCACCGTTACTGTAACCGGAGTTACAATAAATGAATTATCTTTGTAGAATTTCAAATCATCCAATTCATTATTTATGGAATTTATCAATCGTGAAGATGAACTCCTATTACTGGCCGAGACACGAGAAAGATCGATGCAATCGTCGAAAATGACGGTAATCGTGGGAAGACGCAGGATAGGAAAAACCTGTCTTGCCATCAGGGCATTCGAAAAAACCGGATATCTCTATTTCTTCATTTCCCGGAAAAATGAAGCATTGTTATGCCAGGATTTTCTTGTTGAAATCAGCGCCAAGCTTCAGATCCCCGCGTTGGGCAATTATATAGGATTTTCAAGACTTTTTGAATTTATTCTGGTTACATCGCAGAACAGACCACTAACCCTGATCATCGACGAATTCCAGGAATTCCTGCATATCAACCCTGCCATCTACGGAGAAATGCAGGACCTCTGGGACCGGTACAAGGCGACCTCAAAATTGAACCTGATCCTGAGTGGTTCTGTTTATTCCTTAATGAAAAAGATCTTTGAAAATGCGAAAGAACCTCTTTTTGGCAGAGCCAATGAAAAGATTTTATTGAAACCCTTTACCGTTGATGCATTAAAGGCACTCGTAGAAAGGACCAATCCGAAATGGAAACCAGAAGATCTCCTTGCATTTTACACCATTACCGGGGGAGTAGCCAAATATGTTGAACACTTCATCGATAAAAACAGAATCACATTAAAACAGATGCTCCATGAAATTTTCAGGGAAAATTCTATTTTGCTCGAGGAAGGGTCAAACCTGCTTATTGAAGAATTCGGGAAGGATTATACTACCTATTTCTCTATCCTGTCATTGATCTCCTCCTCAAAAACTTCGCGAAGTGAAATTGAATCGATTCTTGGAAAAAATATTGGAGGATATCTGGAAAGACTGGAGAATGATTACCGGATCATAAGAAAAATCAAGCCGGCGCTGGCAAAACCAGGTAGCAAGGCCCAGAAATATTTTATAGATGATAATTTTCTTGGATTCTGGTTCCGTTTTGTCAATAAATACCGTGCTGCGATCGAAATCGGTAATTATTCGTCTGTCCGGTCTGTAGCCGAACGCGATTTTGAAACCTTTAGCGGCCCTTACCTTGAGAAATACTTCAGGGAAAAGCTTGCCTTGTCAGATGACTTTTCATTCATCGGCCGGTATTGGGAAAAGGGAAATCAAAATGAGATTGATATCGTTGCGTTTAATGAAATTGAAAAACATTTGTTAATTGCAGAAGTAAAACGAAATAAATCCAAAATCAGCCCTGCTTCGCTAAAAGTCAAATCCGGAAAATTATTACAGGCGCTAAACGGGTATACTGTTCAATATAAAGGATTTTCACTTGATGATATGTGACGGCCGGATAAAATCAGGTTATAATTACGTTATGTTGATTTTTTATTATTTTTGCCAGTTGATTCATTATTATTATCCGGTTTTCCCGTTTTGCCCATGAAAAATTCCAAGTATCTTATCATTGGCGGTTTCTTCTTTCTTGCCTCGCTCCTTTTTATCTCTAATTATAAATCGTTGCTTACCTTCTTACCGGTACAGGAGGTAGAATTAAGCAATGGCGCTGCATTCGGTCCCGTTGTCAAAGATCAACTTTTTGTGCAGGAAATAACGCTGGAAAAAAGATATCTTAACCGTATTGATGTATATCTGGCAAAAATCCCGACTCAATATTCGAATGAAAATGTATTTCTGTTGTTGGATAGTGAACACCGCATCCGTTATTCAAAACGATTTTCCTCAAACGAAATTGACGGGGCGGTTTTCTACCAGTTTGATTTTACAAAATCACTTGACCTTGGAAAGGGAAGTAAAGTTTATGCATGTATTTATTCGATTGATGGGGATATTAATAATAATCTCGCTTTACCAAGGAAGGCGAATAGTAGTCTGGGTAGATTATATGTTGTTCCTATCCAAAATAATGATGTTATCCTGACCATTGAGAAACAGCAATCCGTAATTACTTTTGAAGGCAGTATGGGGTTGAAGACTTTTGAATCGGACTCATTGCTCTTTTCTCCACTCCGGATAGCTTTTTACATCCTTGCATTTATTTTTACATTGATGATCATTTTTATCAGGAAGATAAAACCATTCATCTTGAAAACGAAGATCATTCCGGAATATGCCTTTCTTGGAGTATCCCTGGTTTTTGGATTGCTGATGGTGGTGGTTACGCCTCCTTTTCAGGTGCCGGATGAACCACAACATCTTTACAGATCCTATCAAATTGCAGAATTAAATATTTTCAAATACTCCGATAGTATTCCCCAATCGCTTGTCCAGCTGGCTTCCATCTCTAACCGGATGAAATTCATGGCCCATGAAAAAACAAGTAAGAGAGAAATATTGGCATTGGCCAACATCAAACTAAACCCGGGAAAAAGGACTAATGCAGAATCTCCAAATTATATCATGCCTTATTTGCCACAGGCATTTGGAATCTTTATCGGGAAACTATTTCACCTGGAACCTTTATGGCTTTTTTACCTTGGCAGGGTGTTTAACTTGCTGGTATCGGTTATGCTGCTATTTATCGCCATTAAAACCACCCCGGTATTAAAATGGCTTTTTTTCCTGTTAAGCATCATGCCCATGACCGTGTATTTGATGTCCTCATTGTCATACGATGCCTTGACCATCAGCCTCTCATTTTTATTGATAGCCACCATTTTGAATTATGCATTGAATGAAGCAAAAGTTATTCGGGTCCGGGATATCCTGATTCTATTTTTGATCTCAATCATACTGGCATCCGCTAAACCACCCTATTATATTATTGCTTTTTCTTTTTTGATCATCCCCGTGAAAAAGTTCGGATCGTGGAAAAAATTTTTATTTGTTTTCGTTGGATTGGCAGCCGCCGTCATTGTTATTTCTCAACTATATTCCCCGGGCCGCCAATTTTTTGAAAAATTCAGTAACACAAACAAGCCCGCTTCAACAACTGTAATGGTTACTCCCCCTGAGAAATCACTTTCCGACCAACCCGAACTTTCACTCCCTGAGAAATCGCTTCCCGGCCGACCCCGACCTTCACTCCTCCCGCAAACACCACATGATCCACAACCCCCGAAGCAGCAAAATCCACCGGCATCATCAAATCAAGCGGAAGCCCAGACCCCACAAAATCAACCAACTCAGCAAGCCCAAACAACTAACAATAACCCATTCGATCCTCCGGCACAAAAAAAATTCATCCTGGATGATCCTATCAGATACATTGGGATAATTTTCGATA
>Ga0224523_1000469_pt1 | contig 21064 bp, 11 predicted proteins | sample CFST50metaG_FD_182732 | JGI IMG/M metagenome (GOLD analysis project Ga0224523, IMG submission 182732) | Peat soil microbial communities from Stordalen Mire, Sweden - C.F.S.T50 | ecosystem: Environmental > Terrestrial > Soil > Wetlands > Peat | place: Sweden: Norrbotten County, Stordalen Mire...
CTCTGTGGCCTTTTCCTGTGTCAGCGTCCTCTCCTCAATTTCCTTTTTATAAATCGGATAAAGACTGCGGTCGAGTCTCCCCGGATTATATGAATCCCAGGGATTTACCTCGGTGATTACCCCAAGATGAATAAACCAATAGTGCTGTAGTGCTTCATGAATTGTCGTTGGTGCATGAGCAGGAACACGCCTACATACAGCAGCCATAGTCTTCAATTCAGCTTTGCGTTCACTGTCGTCACACTCTTCAGCCAGATGCTCAAGCTTTTCTGCATAACGTTCGGCGAAAAGGATGATAGCCTCAGAGGCAATCATCATGGCCTGAAGCTCATTCCTCCGCTCATAGGCTTTGAGATCGTTATAAAAATCAAGCGCGGAAACAGCAGTCCGGATCTCCTTCTGTAAGTCCAGCATACCCGTTCTGAACATCTTATCTCCCAAAGTAGTGTGACCCGGCGCTCGTTGTTCCTGAAACTCTGTAAAGATGCCGGCAGCATACGCCGCTTTCCATTCCTGAGTAAGATTATTGAAGATCCGCTCCCGGTTTGTCTTCCCTTTCCAGAACGGAATAATGATATCGCGATAAGCCTCTTTGGTTTCGGCATCCACATGAAACCATACTTTTTTGCGGCTGTTGAGAACATCCAGATCCGAGATTGTATGGAGATTTATTTCAGGATATGTAGGAGTAGCTTTTGGTGCGGGTCCGCGCTCTCCAACAATCAGTTCTCCTTCACCAATATAAATCTCCTTATTTTCAAGGATATATCTCAGACATTTTGCCCGCTGGATCGCAACAGGCTCAGACATATTGATGTTGTTGCTATAAAATTCGGTTACCAACAAAGCACGTTCTGCTGATAGACAACATTCTGCATTCAGGCTCTCTTCGCGAAGTTTTTTTATACGATCATTCATTTTGTGATGCTTTTAAATATTTTAATTTGACTGTCCGCTTTGCTACAGACGCTGTTGCAGATTTGCAATCTGCAACTTATGTAAAGTACCTTTTGCTTACACTGTAATAGATTGCAAATCTGTTACAGGATATGTTTCATCCACCTGTTTTAACAGTAAATCCAGTTTTAGATAATTTTATTTTTAATTTTTCCATTAATTCCTGATCGGGTTGACTAAATACATAGTCTTCCGTTTCGAGTCCCATTCTCAGGTATTTACTCTTGGCAGCAGCATGATATGGCAACAATGAAAGCTGATCCAAAGCGGGATACAACGCAGTTAATAATGCCGACAGCTTCTCAATTTCTTCATCCGAATCATTAACCCCCGGGATCACCGGCATCCTTAACCAGATCTTCTTTCCCATGTCAACAAGTAATTGAAGATTATTCAGTATGATATGATTTGAAACACCTGTGTATTGTTTATGTTTCCGGTCATCCATCAACTTTAAGTCGAAAAGAAAAAGATCTGTGAGTGATGCTATCTTGCGAATGACCTCGACCGGAGCAAATCCACACGTATCAATGGCAGTATGAATCTCTCGCTCCCTGCATAACATTAATGCTTCGACTAGAAAATCTGATTGCAGCAAAGGCTCACCTCCGGAAAATGTTATTCCCCCCATTGATTCATCAAAAAACACCCTCGACTTCATGGCCTCCATGATGGCTTCCATAGGGGTGAGCATGACCCCGACTGTTTCGGTCTCATCAAATACCTTCTCACCTATCCTTCTTTTTATGATAATAGGCTCCGCTGATGTCTTTCTGCTTTCCGGATTATGACACCAGTGGCAGGCCAGCGGACACCCTTTCAAAAATATCGTAGTACGAATACCGGGACCGTCATGCACAGCATAGTGTCTGATATCAAAAATCAAGCCCTTCATTAACAAGGAATTTAAAAATAAATAAAAAGAAATTATGTCAACACTTTTAAAAGCGTGACCGAAAGAAAGGGAAGATATAAGTTAACACATCCAGCACTCGTAGAGGCCGCGACCGTATTTATGATACAAACAATTAAACCGATTCTTAGTCATGAATACCGATTCTTTATGAGGCTGTAAAATTATATAAATGTGATGGTTAAGTCAAGCGTTTCAAATCTTAAATTCAAAAAGATTTAACTTCTGATCTTTTTAAACAAACGATCATTTAATTGGGCAACAATCATCCCACAAAGCATTAACAGACAACCCAAAAGCGCCCTTGAACTCAGATGCTCGTCCAGCAACAACCATCCTCCAAAGGCAGCAAAGACCGTCTCCAGACTCATGATGATCGCTGCATGGGCCGGATGAGCTGTTTTCTGAACCACCACCTGCAGTGTAAAAGCAATACCAACAGAAAATAAGCCACCATATAATATAGGTACACCTGCTTTTAGGATCGAAGAGATGGTGACCGTCTCAAAAGCAAAAGCTATCAGAAGACTGATTACTCCTGCAGTCAGGAATTGTTGAATCGATAATTTAATAGGATGATTATAGGGTGAAAGCCATCCAATCGTAAGCACATGAAATGCCCAGAATACCGTACTTAATATGATCAGAAAATCTCCTTTAGAAATCCGGAAGTTACCTGTGATACTCAAAAAATACATTCCACAAACAGCAAGGATTACACCTATCCAGGTCCCTGGCCCTGTCTTATGCCGTACCGCCAGACCAAATACAGGCACCAGCACCACATAAAGACCCGTTAAAAACCCCGTCTTCCCTGCTGTAGTGTACTGCAGTCCTGCCTGTTGCAATGCCATCCCCGTACACAGTATCAATCCCGCCAATAATCCTCCCCACTTTTGCCAAAACGGGCTCAGCGGTTTCGGTTTAGAATGAGGTGCCGAATATGGAAAGAGATACAGCAAGGGGATAAGCGAGACACCACCCAGCAGAAAACGCACACCGGTATAAGTAAAAGGCCCCACAAAATCCATCCCCACCCTTTGAGCCACAAAGGCCAGTCCCCAGATGATAGCAGAGAGCAATAGTAATAAATCAGATCTGAGAGTGCTGGTTTTCATAGGGACAAAAGTACGACTTTCGACAAAATAAAAAGACAATCCTAACTGGTGATTCAATAGATACAACTGTTTTTAGTATCTATGGCTTCAATTCATATTTTCTTGTAGGAATTACCTGTTTTGTGTTCTGATTAAAAGTCAAAAATGTGCGATTTTACGGTAATATTTTATTTTAAGTATTACATTGCATTCATTGTTTTTCTTAACTTTACTCGTTATTCCATTCAACTCTAAATGAAGAATAAACACCTGGTTACATTTTTATTGTTTTGCTTTTTTACTCAATTTGGATTTTCTCAAGTCGCCCAGATTAGAAAATTCAAAATTGGTTTTTCTCAATGCACGAATGCTGATACATGGCGTAAAACTATGTTGATGGAAATGCAAAACGAATTAAATTATTACCCTAGTCTGAAGTTGATAACTACTAATGCTAATAATAGTAGTTCAAAGCAAATAAAAGATATACAAGAACTCTTAGCAGAAAATATAGATTTATTAATTGTTTCACCTAACGAATCGAAACCACTCACTCCTATAGTGAAGGAAGTTTATCAAAAAGGAATCCCTGTTATTTTGATCGATCGAAAAATAGAATCTGAAGATTATACTGCATTTATTGGGGCAAACAATTATCAAATTGGTAAGGAGGCTGGCAAATACGCAGTTAAGTTATTAAAGGGAAAAGGTCAGGTATTGGAGATTATGGGACTCATCGGTTCTTCTCCAGCACGCGATAGGCATAATGGCTTCAATGATGAGATTTCTAAATTCCCGGAAATTAAGGTTGTGAAATCAGAATCTGGTGAATGGGAGAATCCCGGAGGATGGAAAATAATGAATGAGGCGTTATCACAAAACCTCCAATTCAATTTGGTCTATGCTCATAATGACCGAATGGCAATGGGGGCTTATAATGCATTTATTAAACAGAAGAAGAAAAAGAATTTTTATCTCATTGGTATTGATGGGTTACCCGGCTCTGATGGAGGTATTCAAGCTATCATCGACAAAAAGTTCGATGCAACCCTGCTTTATCCTACTGGTGGAAGAATGGCCATTTCTTTGGCGGGTGATATATTAAGCAAAAAACCATTTTATAAGGAAAATGATCTTAATACGATGGTTATTGATTCTGCAAATGTACAGGCTGTTAAAGCTCAATCTGAAGAGATAGTTACCCTTCATAAAAATATTGAGTTCTCAAAACAAAATCTGGATATACAGGTACAGAGATTCTATAGTCAACAGTTTTGGCTTATTGTTTCATTATGTTCTCTTGCAATGGTTATTATACTGGTATCATTGCTCTTCAGAGCCTTTCGAAATAAACAACAAGCAAATCTAAAACTGGAAAAGCAAAAGCAAGAAATTATTCGTCAGAATGAAGAATTAAAAAAGATAAGCCTTCAATTGGAAGAGGCTACTCAGGCTAAATTGCGATTTTTCACAAACATCTCACATGAATTCAGAACACCTCTAACGCTGATCCTTGGTCCGCTCGACAACATCATAAGTACTGCTAAATTGACTCCGGAATTATTGAAACGACTAAATATGATGCATCGTAATGCTACCCGCCTTCTCAGGTTAATCAACCAGTTGATGGATTTGCAAAAAATGGATAGTGCAAAAATGAAATTGAATGCCGGTCTTTTTGACATTATACATTTCATAAAAGGCATCAAAGAATCCTTTGACGAGTTGTCAGAACAAAAACATATTGAATATCTGTTTATCACCTCCCATCCTAAACAGGAATTGTTATTTGATAAAGATAAGGTCGACAAAATATTATTTAACCTGCTTTCAAATGCGTTTAAATTCACGCCGGATAATGGTAAAATTGAGATAATTATACAAACCACCAAACATCAATTTGTTGATGGAATTTACGATGCAATAGAAATTATTGTAAAAGATAATGGCATCGGCATCTCAGAAAAACATTTAAACCGAATCTTCGAACTCTTCTATCGTGGAGATGATCAAATAGATACAATCACACAGGGAACAGGTATCGGTTTGGCATTATCAAAAGGGTTTATTGACCTGCATAAAGGAGATCTTACGGTTAAGAGCAAAAAAGGAGAAGGCACCTCATTCTTTGTCTATTTTCGTCTGGGCAAAGAGCATATTGATACCAACGAAATTATTTTAATTGATAAAGAATTTGATCGGATCGAAAGACAAATTGAAGTTGTTGCTGATGCTGCTGAAAAGGATGAGTCGCTAAAAAAATCAAAAACCAAATTAAGTAATAAGTTTGAAGAACCTTTAACTATATTAATCGTTGAAGACAATCCTGACGTTAGAAGCTTTATTAAGGACTGCCTTTTAGATAACTATCAGATCATGGAAGCAGCCAATGGAAAGGAAGCTTTTGATAAAATTGACCTTCAAGAGCCCGATCTTATTATTTGTGATGTGATGATGCCGGTTATGGATGGCTTGGAGTTCACTGAAAAGTTAAAGTCAGATATCCGTATTTGTCATATTCCAGTTATCCTTCTTACAGCCCGTTCAACTCATGAGCAAAAGATTGAAGGGCTCGAAACAGGTGCCGATTCATATATGCCCAAGCCTTTCAATAGTAAACATTTGTTGGTTCGGGTTCGAAAACTTATTGAGGTACGTCAGAAAATCCGTAAGCATTATCAAGATAACATGATTTTACCTTTTACAGGCGAAAATAAAATTTCAACTTTAGATAGTTCATTCCTGAAAAAGTGTAACAAAATCATTGAAAAAAATATTCAGAATACAGAATATGGAGTAGAGGAACTGAGTAATGAAATCGGGCTTTCACGTGTTCATGTTTACCGGAAAATAAAATACCTCACCGATTTATCTGTCAGTGAATTTATTAGAAACATAAAGTTAACCAAAGCAGCAGTATTGCTGAAAGAAAGCGGAAAGACTATAGCTGAAGTAGCTTACGAAACCGGCTTTTCAAGTCCTTCTTATTTTTCAAAAAGCTTTAAAGATTATTTTAAAATATCTCCAAGCGAGTTCAATCAAAATAATGGAAGCACAAATGGCTAAATTCAATTAACCAGACACGAAATACTGCCTTATCTTGCTTTATGGTTTTGATGATATTCTAAAATAAATCCATAACTATATGGTTTATTTCCACTATAAGTGTATTTTTCCATAGTTGGTGCTCCCCATGTATCATCACCCCCTACTCCATGGATATTTAAATCGATATTCACATTGACAAAATCTCTCTTAGGTAAATCAAAAGGATGTTTGGCTTTTTCGAGATCATCTTCTGTATATGGCCAGGCTCTGAAACAAAGAGGTTGCAATCCATTTATACTAATAATGTTGCCCTTTTGATCAGCAAAAGAAAACCAATTCACATCACAACGATTAGCATTGTCCTGGGGTACAGCATAATTAGTTATAAAATCGTTTAACTTCAATGCATATAAACCAATAAGTGCAGCAGTTTTCCGATCAGGATAATTCTCAAAAGGTCCTCGTCCATACCAATTTATAAAATCAAATTTAGCAGGAATTTGCATCCGCATTCCAAATTTAGGGATGAGAGGTATGGACTCTTTTTGAGGTTGATAATTGGCCTCAACCTGAATTTGTCCCAAACCATTCACGATATACTTCAAGGTATATGCGGCACCAATATCAGGGAAGTTCATATGAAAAATGACAGCTACATTGCTATCCGCTTTTTTAATATCTACATTTTCAACAACACGGTTCGCAGCAACATTTTTCCATTTTCCTTGATTCTGAATGTACTTGGCTTCTCTCTGATTATCATTTGGCGGCTTCCAAAAATAGGGTTCCAGAGATCCTTTCAATAGTTCCGATCCGTTTTGTTTCCAACTTTTCAGTGCACCATTACTTTTAGTGAGAACAATGTTTAATGAATCGCCCTGAATTGATATTTCATCAGCACTCTCCTTTACATTTAACGTTTTGCCGGCAGCTTCAATTTTTTTAAATTGAAATGCCTTGATCACAAACTGTTCGCGAGCAATACAATACCCGGCTTTTGCCCATAAAGCAGATTTTTTAAGATGGACATACAAATTCAGACATATTTCTCCTGAGCTTGTCGCTAATGTTGAGGGAGTTGGAATTGTTATCGTTCCTGAATTCCCGGGGAGAATAGAACTGTTCAGCTTCCCGCACTGAATAACTTCTCCGTTTGATGTAAATTCGTACAAAAGATCGAATTCTTTCAGCGAAAGAAAGTCATAATGATTGGTGACTTTTACAACAAGTGGACTTTGACTTTCAAGCTGAAACACTACCGATTGATAAACTTTTTGTACTTCATAATAATGGGGGTTAGGCACTCTGTCTGAGGCAACCAATCCCTTGATACAAAAAACACCATCATTAGGGTTATCACCAAAATCCCCACCGTAAGCCCAATATTCATTATCCTTTAGTTTCAAGTCTTCAGGATGTTCATCATATTTCAAAGGAGACCCATCCATACGTTTTGCCAACCCCTGGTCTACCCATTCCCAAATAGCACCACCAACAAGACTCGAGTCTGCATATATGACATCCCAGTACTCCTGCAGATTACCACCTGAATTACCCATTACATGCGCATATTCCCTCAAAAAGATCGGTCGGTCTTTTATCTTTTCACCCATACTTTTTAATCTATCCGGATGTACATATCCATCATCATAAATAGCTGAGACATCTCTTTGGGTATCGGAATACACCAGTCTTGTGGAGTCAAGTTTTTTCACTGTATCAGCCATTGCAATTAAATTCCGACCTTGTCCACCTTCATTTCCTAAAGACCAAAAGATGACACAGGCATGGTTTTTATCACGTTGCACCAAAGCAGCTGCACGATCAACATGTGCTTTCTTCCATACAGGATCATCTCCCATTACCTTATTTCGAATTCCAAACCCATGTGATTCCTGATTGGCTTCGTCCATGACATAAAAACCGTATTTATCACACAATTCATAAAATAAAGGATCATTAGGATAATGGCAAGTACGGATCATATTAATATTCGCTTGCTTCATTAACTCCATATCCTTTATCATCGTTTGCATGTCAACATATTTTCCTGTTCTGGGATGCTGCTCATGCCGGTTGACACCTTTAAGTTTTACCGCTCTACCATTAATCGTGAAAATGTCCCCTTTTACTTCTATTTTCCTTACCCCAAACTTTGAGTGAATAGTTTCAATAACTTCGTTTTTCTCGTTCTTCAAATCTATATGAAGATCATACAGCAAAGGTGTTTCGGCAGACCATATCAAAGGTTTTGTGATATTTGTAGTGAGCTCTGTTTGATTCTTTGAAAAGCTTACAGCAGTACTAATCTTTTTAGATAAACCAATATTTACAACTTGTCCTGAAGTGTTTTGTCCTGTAATTCTTGCTACAACAGTCAGATTCTTAACTTTTATTTTGGATCGGTTTTCAATATTGACCTTTATGCTCACAAGAGCATTGATATAGTTTTTATCAGGCTCCGCAGTGACAGTGAAGTCCTGGATATACGATTTAGGCCTGATAAACAGGTCCACATCTCTGAATATCCCACTCAGGCGCCACATATCCTGATCTTCGAGATAGCTCCCATCACACCAACGGTAAACTTCGACAGCCAGTTTGTTTTCTCCCTTTTGAATATAGGGAGTAATATCGAATTCGGCAGGTGACATTGAATTCTGACTATAGCCAACTTTTTGTCCATTAACCCACACATACATGGCCGATTGAACTCCACCAAAATTCAGAAACACCAGTTTATTGTTCCAGTTTTCCGGAACATTAAAAGTCGTACAATAACTACCTACCGGATTACGATTGGTATAGCTATAAAAATCCTTAGGTGGTTCACTGGTCACTCTGGGAGGATCTCTCTTAAATGGATATTTACTATTGGTATAGATCGGCAACCCAAAACCTTGCATCTCCATATTCCCGGGCACTAGAATATTGGCCCAGGTCTTAACAGAGTATTCAGTCTTATAAAAGTCAACAGGTCTTGAATCAGGATCGGGAGACCATTTAAACTTCCACGAACCGTTTAAAGAAACGATCTGTGGATTGTTTTTTTTCTCTGTTGGAAGATAGAGTGTGGCATGAGGGTTTTCTTTATTGATCCCTATTACATCCGGGTTTTCCCAGTCGTTTATTTTTGAAGCATTCTGAGCATAAATACCACCTAACGAAAGCATTAATAATCCTGCTGCAAATAATCGAAAGTGCTTCATTTTAAAAACTATTTTCAATGCATTTGAAAAAATTAATTATACCCAAAGTTGGCTAATAAATTTTAAGAATTCAAAATCTGGATATATTCAAAACTGGATTTCAAAGATAACAAAAAAGGGTTGACCTAATTTGATCAACCCCCTCTGATTTTAACAAACACAAACTAATGTTTCCAGATATTATTAAGCTTATAAATGGTAAGCCCTTTACATTTGACAATACCATTTTTACTATAGACCCTCAGATCTTTGAACGGTTCATTTGGAAAAAAGATATCTGTCATAGAGACTTTCCCTAATTGACCGAATAGTTCGACGGAAGCCATATCAATGATCAGGTGTATAGAAATAATAGAATCTGTTTTCATTTCACCGGAAAGTTGAATCCCTTTAAAGTCTTTAGAAAAATCATTCTTCCCTGAGTTCTCCCTGTTGATAATAAAATTTTTCGAAGTGTTGTTATATGCAACAATAATGTTTTCATTTTTTGAATTATACAATTCAAAACCAAATTCACTTGAAGCACCGGTTTTAGGTAATTCAAAATCTGCAATTACTTCTATCGGAGATAATTCAAAAGGAATCTGTTTAGTGAGTTCAGTTTTATCCTTAATCTCAAATGGTTTTATGGTTGCTTTCCTTTCATGCAGACGCTCAATTTCTTCTACCGGATTTGAGGTAATATAATACTCATCTTTACCCTTTTCCAGATTAAGTTGGCGTGGAAAAGTCATTGCACTTCTCCATGGAGTGGTTGGAACAGCCGCTGCATATTGCCAGTTACTCATCCACCCTATCATTAAACACCTCCCGTCATTTTGAGGAATTCCAGAATAGGTAACACCAGCATAATTATCCTTACCATAGTCGATCCAACGTGTTTTCACATTATCACTGGTGAACCGATGTCCATCAAAACTGCCTGTAAAGTATTGTGTAGCTGAACCACCATTGGGTCCCCCAGGATTGACACTCACCAACAATACCCATTTTAATTCTCCTTTTACATTTTTCACAGGCATCTTTATCAGGTCAGGACATTCCCATACTCCACCATGAGCACCTTCATTCTTTCCAAATTTGCTTTCAAAAGTCCATTTTTTCAAATTGGGTGAAGAATAAAAGCTCACGCAATCGCCTGTTGCCAGTGTCATAATCCATTTTTTGATTTCTGCATTCCATGAAACCTTAGGATCACGAAAATCTCTCATCCCCGGATTTGGCAATATTGGATTACCCGCATATTTCGTCCATGTGCGACCCTTATCCAGACTATAAGCCATGCCTTGTGTTTGGTAATTATCTTTCCCCGCTTTTTCAAGAACAGGAGAATGATAGCAAAAGATAGCTATCATGGCGGGTTTTCCTGGTTTGCCTAATCCTGAAGTGTTATTGATATCAATCACAGCGCTTCCCGAAAAAATATATCCTAAACTATCAGGATAAAGAGCAATAGGTAGATTTTGCCAGTGGACTAGATCAGTGCTGACTGCATGTCCCCAATGCATAGGCCCCCACACCATGGCATCGGGATAATATTGATAAAAGAGGTGATATTCTCCTTCGAAAAACACAAGCCCGTTTGGATCATTCATCCATTTTGCAGGAGGTGAGAAATGAACAAGAGGACGGTATGTTTCTCCATATTCATAAGACAAATCATTTGTTTTCAGTTTTGTACTTTGACAGGAAGCCAATAAAAACAGTCCAGTGGCAAAGATTAAAAGGAGTAACTTGATGTTTTTCATGAGATTATATTATTTATTTTAGCCAAATTACATAAGTTCAATAATTAGATGCATAAGCTGATATTCTAATATCCAAGGATATTCTTTATTAAAGGGCATTAATTTTTTTGAAGAACAGATCAAGATACAAATCCTGATCATCGTAAAGCAAAAGTTTGTTTACTGAAGAATAGAGGAAGACAGATGGATATTTCCTTGGCCTGAATCGATTTATGAACTGCTCTCTCAGATCCATTAAAATCGTAACATTCTGTTTTCCCGATAAGTTTCTGCCATTCTGATTTAAGAACTCATTGATTTTTGTTTTATCATCCAACGAAATCAGGTAAACAGATATTTTATTACATTCATTAACTCGCATACTTAACGATTTGATAGTCTGTCTGCAATGGTCACAAGTAACGTCAAAAAACACAAATAACTTTGCTTTTCCAACAGTCAGATTTCGATTTGTAAATGGAGTATTGTCAAGTTTGTAAAAAATAAAATCTGGAACAGTTTCAACAGGTTTCTGGGCAAACCCTAAATGAAAAGTTAGAGAGCATAAGAATAAGATTATCAAGGACATTCTCATAATTAGTAAATTTTTGGTTCTTCTTTCCAAAGTTACCTTAATATACTTTTCGTAATCGCATTCATTTTAAAGTTACTGATCTGAGGCAAATTATTATTCCCAAGTATTTTAAAAGTATTATACTGATAATTTGGGAAAAATAATGCAGTCATCACTTTATCTCCCTGATCCAAAAACAATTCAACAGATGTTTTATCGACCAATATTTGTACATCGGTAATTAGACTTGTTTTAGGAACAAAAGGACAAAATATTTTTTGAGCAAATTGATTATTAAAATCCACTCTCCCTGAAAGACTCCGGTCAATTGAAGCATATCCCGATGTCTTGTCAAGATTTATAACAAGACTCTCTTTGGCATTTCCTAACTGAACATTAAAGCTGCTTGATTTATTAAAATCGACGGAGAAGTTAATTTCATAACTACCGGTTTTAATAATACTGTTGTCCTTAATTTGAATTGCATTCATTATGGATGGAATAATGGTATCTATTGTATTGGATAAATAATTCTTTAATTCATCAACAGGTCTGAATCGTATGCTTAATCCTTGTCCATTATTAACCAGAGAAATGACCCTTGGAACAGTCATAGTACTTCTCCATGTAGTAGTCGGCACCTTATCTGCATAGGTCCAGTTGCTCATCCAACCAATAAAAATTCTTCTTCCATCTGCTGTAGGAATATTATTGTATGTGGTACCTGCATAATTGTCTGTTCCATAGTCAATCCAGGATATATTGTTTGTATCTGTCATATAGTTCTTTCCATCAAAGTTCCCGATAAAATATTGCGTAGCTGTCCCAACATTCGGACCGCCATTACAACTTACAAGCATAACCCATTTTGAGGTACTGGTCCCTTCAACAGTCAGTTGAAACAGATCGGGACACTCCCAAACACCATTATGCGCCCCTATATTCGCGCCAAAATCACTTTCAAAGATCCAACTCTTTAAATCAGTTGATGAGTAAATGCTCACCTTATTCCCGGCAGCCATAACCATGATCCACTTTTGAGATGGAGAATACCAGAAAACTTTAGGGTCCCTGAAATCAGGTACTCCCGGATTTGGTAATACCGGATTAGAAATATATTTGTTCCAATTCTGACCCTTATCATTACTATAGGCAATACTTTGGCTTTGTTGTTGCCCGGCAGAAGTGTAAATGGCCACCATTGCATCCTCGGTTCCACTCTTAAAACCTGCAGTATTATTTATATCAATAACTGCACTTCCCGAGAAGATTGTCCCTAAATTGTCCGGTGTCAGAGCAATAGGCAAATCCTGCCAATTAAACAAATCGGTACTTGTAGCATGACCCCAGTTCATCGAACCCCAAACATTTGCTCCTGGGTTATATTGATAGAATAAATGATACTGCCCATTATAATAGACCAGACCATTAGGGTCATTCATCCAATTACGTGGAGGAGTAAAATGATAAACAGGCCTGTAATCTGATTCTGTAAGTAATACCACATTACTGGTATCCTTTACAATCTGCAACAAATTTGTATTATCACTCCCGCCACTTTTTTTGCAAGAAGTATTAATTATAAGAGCGGATAAAATAAAGACGAGAGTTAACTTGAGCATTTGAAAAGTTTTATTTGAAAAGAGTCTTCCGGAGTTTATATCCGGAAGACTTCTTTATAAGTTATTTTGTCAGCAAATAATCAACGGCATTTTTATATAGTTTCTGAATTGTTGATTGATATGGATTATTCCCTGAATTACCATTCCATTCAACACCCCCTATACCAATGTAAATTCCAGATCCTTGATAATCAGCTTTAGGTTTGAGTTCAAGAATTCCAGCCATTGAGTAATCGCCTACTCCATCCCACTGGCCCAGCCAAACCAGATTGTTGTCGTTAACAAAATTTGTATAGATATTTTCATTTCCGGAATCATTTGGAAATCCATAATATCCATTAATATTTCCAATAATCGCATTATGGTTATCTTTTAAACCGGCACCAATTACAGGGAAAGAAATTCTCCCATCTGATTGGGTTGTCATAGTAATGCCTTTATATAAAGGATGTCCGCTTTGATCATGTTTTTTATCAATATTTACCCCAACGCCCCATACATCTGGATTGTAACTAGGTGCACCTCCGTCAAATCCCATGCTATATGCGTTAGTCATTCGCCCCAATGTCCAAAAATATTGGATAGCATAGGTGCTCAAAAGGAAATTGCCACCATTTTTATAATATGCAGTAAATTTCGAAATAACAGTAACATCTGTAGCAATAGCTGGTAATGCATGGGTAGCATCATTATCTAAATCCCACCAAACCACACGATATTGGCTTAAATCAATCGTGCCATTTTTCACCTTATCGAATGAAATATATCTTGCTTTTGGGTAATTAAGAAAAAGCCATTTAGCACCTGCTTTTTGATCATCATCACCGGTAGAGAGTAATGTTGTTGAATCGGCATATGTGCCTAAATATGCAATCATCGTTGCTCCCACTTTGAAAGGAAGATATACAGTATTAGACACTTTATTATCACTATTTGTTGTTACAAAAGTGGCTATATACTGTCCTGCTGAAATATTATTGATCTGATACGAGGTGATTGTGGGACCAAGATCAATTGAATTATTTCCATATTTTAACGTGATCTTAGTTACAGGGCTGGCAGGAGCAGTCCATGATAACAACATACCGGTATTGTTTTGTAATGCACTTACATTTGTTACAGGAGCTGCACCAGCACGGGTAAATCTGAGGGTCTGACCTAACGAGAGATTACCTTTTGTGTCGCCCACCTTTACGGTAAAACCGTAAGGTGTATTCGTTTGAACAACTCCATATTTATAAGAAGTAGCATTCAACTTTAACTGAGTTGTATTTGAACCATCATTAACCGTGACATTTAAAGAATCATGTCCTATAGGAAGTGACCATGTCAGAACTACAGTATCCCCGGTTAATGTATATTGAAGATTGGAAACTGTGGCTATTTTAGCAGGGAGACTAATAATTTCGCGTTTTTGACAACCAACCAAAGAGATAATAAGCCCCAGAAATATTATAAAATTAAATTTATTTTTCATAGCATGTTGTTTTAATATAAACCATTAATATTATACCTTATAAATTATTCCATTTACTGGACATATCCATAGTTTTGTTTATATAAACCATGACTGAAATTAATCTGATTTAGAGGGATCGGACAATATTCATCGCGATTTTTTTGAAAAAATCCATCTTTAAGATATGTACGTTTTGTTTTTTCTGTCAGAAAATATGAATTCATATATGTGTCGGCTATTCCCCATCTTACAAGATCGAAGAATCTGGAACCTTCCATAGCAAACTCAAGTCGCCTTTCCCAACGTAGTGCATTACGTGCATAATCCTGTGTCCAGGTACAATTAACACCGTCCTGATATGTACTGATTTTATATTTTGACTCAAACTGCCCATTTGCCAGTTTTAGAAGACCAGTGCTATTAGCAGCTCTGGTACGAATCTGATTAATGATAGGAAGGGCTTCGCTTTGACGTCCTAACTCAATAAGAGCTTCTGCTTTCCATAATAATACATCGGCATACCTTAAAATGATTTTGTCTTTCGTATTCCCATAAAATGGACCTACTTGAGTATAATGACCTTTCTGAACATTTTCTTTTAAAGAAGCAAATACGCCATAAACACTAGGTGTTCTATTCCAACTTACATCATACAACGTGCTTTGATCGTATGCCCAGTTGTGCCCTGGTATTGCAATAGTGTGATCAATACGTGGGTCAACTGTATTTACTGTCAAATCCAAATCCGAAATATTGAAATTTGAAAACATTGGTAATCCATCAGCACCGGTTTTGAAAGCGTTGGCAAGATTTTGGCTGGGTTTATGAAAATCGCAACAGCCAAGTCCCATAGGTGTTGCAAGAACATCCCCAAAATTTAGCCTTCCAAACATAGTACCATCATCTTTGGAATATTGAATAGCAAAAATAGATTCAGCCCCATTTTCATACGCACCCTCCAGGAAGTTATTTGCATAATCAGGTTCAAGATGATAAGAAGAGGCAATAACCTGATTAGTAAGCGTAACAACTTGATTAAGTTTAGTTGCATTAATTCCTGTTACATTATTTTTATCATCTTGTTCGTAAGCCTGATAAAGTCTGGTTTTGGCTAAATAAGCTGTAGCTGCAATCTTATTGGCTCTTCCTATTTGAGTCTGCGAAGCTGGAAGGTTGTCAATACCAAATTGAAAATCTGCAGCTATTTTTTCCCATATTGAATCATTTGATAATGCTCTATTTGATATTTTAGCATAATCGTTTGTTGGAACGGTTTCATCAATATATGGGATATATTTATACATAATTTTCAATTGGAAATACCAATGTCCACGAAGGAAACGCATTTCTGCTTGTCTGGCTTTCTTTAAAGGGAAATTAGCTTCTGAAATATTATCCAAATTTCTTAGAGCTGCATTTGCTCTTGAAATAGCCTCATAATACTGAAACCATTGACCATCGAGTTCCCCGATATCGCTACGTACATCCTTGAAAATCTCGAAGAAATAGAATTCCTGGATATCAGATTCATCACGGCCTCCTTTATAAGCATCGCCTGATCTTACATTTCCATAAGGCCATAGACTCCAAGGTGTAATATAATGATCATTTCCGAGTGACGCGTAAGCAGCAGTAACCAATTCTTCAGGTCCGGCAGATACCTGTGTCTCACTTAATTGAGCTTTAGGGACAACATTTAAAAAATCTTTTTTACATGAACTAAGTGCAACAATAGAGATAAGTGCAACAATAGAGTAAAAAAATATTATTATCTTTTTCATAATCTGAAATTTTAGCATTAATGAAATTTTAGTATTAATAAATTTAACTAAAAAGTTACCTTTATTCCACCAGTAAACATGGTAGGAATAGGATATCCATAAGTTGGTGTTTCAGGATCAACTCCGGTAAAACTCTTACTTTTAAAAGTGTAGAGATTTTGACCGCTTAAGTACAGATACAAATTATTGAGATGAATTTTATTTGTAATGTTTTTAGGTATCGTGTAACCTATTTGTAGGTTTCGTAATTTGAGATACGCGCCGTTTTCAATATAATAAGTTGAAAATCTTCCTTCATTGTTTCTATCGGTACTTGTTAAAGCAGGAATTGAAGAACCTGAATTTGTGGGTGTCCACGCATCCAATAAACGGGTTCCTTTATTTGATCCTGTTTCAGCAACACTCCAAAAGTCAGTCATTGATTTGACAGCTTGAACGTTTTCATCAACATGACCTACACCCTGGAAGAAAAGTGAAATATCAAATCCTTTGTATGAGATGTTGAAATTAATACCATAAGTAAAATCAGGAGTAGGATTTAAAATCCATGTCTGGTCTCTTGAGTCAATCACACCGTCGCCATTCAAATCCTTGTAACGGATTCTTCCTAATCCCTTCCCAAGTTGTTCGGCTGAATTGGCAACTTCATCCTGTGTTTTAAATAATCCATCGGCGACATAGCCATAGCCCGAACCCCAGGGATGTCCTAATATGTTATCGGTTGTTCCGTTACCGCCATAATTATTTACTACCGATGATGGAAGTGTTGTAATTTTATTCCTGTATGTTGATATATTACCACTAAAATCGAAAGAAATATCATTATTAATCTTTCCATGATAGCCTAACAAAAATTCTATACCTTTATTTTCCATACCGGCACCATTCACCCATTGATTTCCCCCTTCACCAATGACCCCAATATATGCAGGTTGCACAAGCATACCAGTTGTTGTCTTGATAAAATAATCAACAGATCCATAGACTTTTTGACCTAATAAACCAAAATCCAATCCATAGTTCGCTTGAGTTGTTGCTTCCCATTTTAAATCAGGGTTACCGCTTTGGATTACTTGATAACCGGATGGAAGGTTACCTGATTTAGCACCTGAAATATCGTATGCAGTACCATTGGGAGAATTCCAGGTAGGATCTCCTCCACCATAGTTTGTTTGATAAAGTGTTTGACTTGCAGTAGCATTAATATAATCCTGACTACCAGTCATCCCCCATCCAAATCTTAGTTTAAGGTCTGAGATAAAACTAAAATTATCTTTTATAAAGTTTTCTTTATTTAATCTCCATCCCAAATTGAATGCAGGGAAAATACCAAATTGATTATTTGAACCAAACCTTGACGACCCATCATCTCTTAATGTTGCAGAGGCAAGGTATTTTTCATCATATACATAGTTTATCTTACCAAAATAAGATAATAAACGATATTCAACCGCAGAGCCTCCGTTATTTAGTAAGCCTGTACCTGCATCAAGATACATGTAATTTTGGTCTTCGCTTGCAAAACCCTGACGACTAGCCCAGAAACTAACATCTTTTTCTGTAAACATTTCAGTACCAACTACGGCATTAAAAACATTCTTGCCTAAATTGATATTGTAATTCAATGTGTTTGTCCATGTCAATTTAACAGTATGTGATTGATTATCCTGTACACTATTAATTGGATTATTTAGATATCCTGACACATATGCAAGCTGCATGTTTCTTTCAAAATAATTCCCATAATCTACACCATAACTTGTTTTAAGATGAAGATTTTTAATAATTTCCAAATCTGCAAAGACATTACCGAATAATCTTAGATAATTGTAATGATTTTGTTTATTGTCTTCGAGAAGTCGTACAGGATTCTGACGATCATTCATTCCACCAAATGGACCGCCCCAACCAATTCCGTCTATTGTATGTATCGGAATAATGGGTAATGCCTGTAAAGCAGGATTTAGTACACCTGGATCCTGTACTTCTGATGTTGTACTCAAGGTGAAGTTTTCACCTACCAATAGCTTATCATTTAATAACTTAAAATCGGTGTTGAGACGTGCAGATATACGTTTAAAATCTGTTGTTTTCACAATACCCTGATTGTCGGTATAGTCCATTGAAAACATTGTATTTCCCTTTTCAGTACCATGTAATACTGATACATCATAATTTTGTGAAACGGCTACCTGAGAAATTTCTTTAAACCAATTAGTGTTAGCTGTCTTCATTTTTTGTGTAGTCGTATCAACAAACTGGGGTAAAATAATTTTATTGAGAACAGGATTTCCTTTACTATCATAACCCCAATTAAATTTATAATCAAGATATTGATTTAAAGGTGATCCATCATTTGCGCTAGCTTGCCAAACAGCTTTTCCATAACCTTGAGCATCAAGAACACTCATTTGAGTATTGTAATATGCAAGGCTTGTATGACTGGATGCAGTAATTTTCATTTCACCAGCTTTTGCTCTTTTAGTAGTGATAATGATTACACCATTTGAGGCTCTTGAACCATAAATAGAAGCAGCAGATGCATCTTTTAGTACCTGAATTGATTCAATATCGTTGGGATTAAGTTCATGCATGCCTGCAGTTGTCGCAACCCCATCAATAACGTATAAAGGATTCGTACCATTTATAGAACCTATTCCTCGAATATTAATAGCAATGTTTGATCCACTTGGCGATCCATCTGTAGTAACGACCATTCCTGGTACCATACCTTGCAATGCCTGTATTGGATTATTATTAGGCATTTTTTGTAGTTCTTTTATAGACACTACAGATACAGCACCGGTTAAATCGGCTTTTTTCTGACTCTGATAACCAGTTACAACAACTTCATTAAGTTGTGCAACATTCTGAGTCAACTGAATATTTATTTCTCCCCTCCCCTGGACATTTACTTTCTCAGGATTATATCCTAAAAAAGAAAAGTTCAAAGTTGCGTTCTTTGATGGAAGATTTAGCACATATTTACCATCCAAATTTGTTACTGTACCGTTCGATGTGCCTTCAACTTTTATAATGACTCCCGTTAATACTTCACCATTAATAGCATCTTTAACAATACCTTTTACCGTAAATTGCTGTGCCACAGCCGAAAATGGCAAGGAAAGAAACAAGAAGCCCCAAAGGCAATTCCGTCGAAATAGTGTAATTATTTTTTTCATTTTAATTATTGTTTAATATTAATTAATTGAAATTCGCATGTTTACCTTATTAATATTTTAAGATGAATCTATTTTCCAAATTTAATTCTTTGGCTAATAGTTTGTCAGAAAAACAAAAAAATGTGTTGGTCATAGTTATTCGCTTATGCTAATATTTCATTGTAAATAACATCTTTCGTATACAAAGGAGTAGCACCAGCCTGTGAAGTAACGTAAGCTCCTATAGCACAAGCCTCCTTCAAAGCTTGTGGAACAGGTTTATTGTCAAATATTGCCGCCAAAAAACCAGCCAAAAAGGCATCACCGGCACCTACAGTATCAACTGTAGTTACCTTATACCCCTTGTGGTAATAGAGTTCGTTTTCATGGAGAACAGATGCGCCGTCTTTTCCCATGGTAACGATAAGGGTCTTAAGATTCAACAAAGTGTAAAACGACTTCATCTTCTCTTCCAATGAACCTGATAAGTGATACCAATCAGCAATTGTCATCAACTCATCATCATTCAATTTAACTATATCAGATCTTAGTAATAGTGATTTTACGATTTCTTCCGTGTCGTAAGGAGGTCTCAGATTTACATCCATTATCTTCAGGATATTGCTTTCAAGAAGTTTCAACAATGTATTTCTGGTTATTGCATTTCTTGAAGCCAGAGAGCCAAAAACAATCGCCTTCGAAGCTTTTACCTCCTCAATCAATTGTTGATTTATCGAAATCTCATCCCATGCAACAGGCTCACAGATCTCATAAGATGCTGTGTTGTGTTCATCCAGATGAACCAACACCTCGCTGGTAGGTAAAACCTCATGTGTCTGGATCAGGTCTGTTCTCAACCCTGAATCCTTAAGAAACGCAACCAGATCTGCCCCCTTTTTGTCATTTCCAATGCTACTTGTAACAGTAGCATTGATTCCGAAACGTGATAAATGCAGTGCCACATTCATAGGAGCTCCTCCCGGGCGAGCACCCGATGGAAGATTATCCCAAAGAATCTCACCAAAACACAAAACCTTGTCTATCTTTTTCATGTTCTTATTTATTATTATTTTTATTTCTTCTTTCCGTCAGATCCATTTGAATCTCTTCAAGTGATTTACCTTTTGTCTCAGGAATAATCTTCCAGGCAAAAACAAAATGTAGTACCATCATAAAAGCAAAGAAAGCAAAGATGGCGCTTGGGCCAATGGCAGGTGAATTAGTGACAATTGGGAAAGTCCAGCTAACCACGGCAGCCATCACCCAATGTGTAAAACTACCCAGTGCCTGTCCTTTAGAACGAACTTTGTTTGGGAATATCTCAGAAATAAACACCCAAAGCACAGCCCCCTGTGAAACGGCAAAGAATGCAATGAAACCTATCAGATAAGCCATCACCGAATAACCATTGAAAGAAGCATGATAAAATGCATTTGCAATTAAACTTAGAAAAACAATCATCCCTACTGATCCAACCATTAATAATGTACGACGTCCAACCTTATCAATCAGGAAC
>Ga0224523_1000470_pt1 | contig 21042 bp, 18 predicted proteins | sample CFST50metaG_FD_182732 | JGI IMG/M metagenome (GOLD analysis project Ga0224523, IMG submission 182732) | Peat soil microbial communities from Stordalen Mire, Sweden - C.F.S.T50 | ecosystem: Environmental > Terrestrial > Soil > Wetlands > Peat | place: Sweden: Norrbotten County, Stordalen Mire...
CAATAGTGCGGAGTGGGCTGACAGGTTGTATGCTTCCAGCGTGGAATGATCTCCATGCATCATCAGCATTGGCGGGTTCACCGGCTATAACTGTCGTTCCCGGAGAAAAGTAATTTGTTGACAAAGCCGTGCCACTGAGAAGACCACCACCCCCGACCGGAGCCATGATAATGTCAAGCTTCTCTGTCTCTTCAATTAATTCTTTCGCAGCAGTAGCCTGCCCGGTTATAATCCTGACATTATTATATGGATGAATTTCTGTAGCCCTGGTTTCAGATACAACGTTTGCTAACGTCTCTTCTCTTGCTTTGACATTGGGTTCACAATATGTAATTATTCCACCATATTGTCTGACAGCATCTACTTTCACTTTGGATGAGTCCGAAGGCATCACGATATATGCCTTTACTCCAATATTTCTGGCAGCAAGAGAAAGGGCAGCAGCATGATTTCCGGATGAGTGAGTCGCCACACCATACAGCAAATCATCTTTGGTAAGGGTGAGGATGGCATTAGTAGCTCCCCTCATTTTAAATGCTCCAGCTCTTTGAAAGTTTTCACATTTAAAGAAAACTTCAGCATTCAAATATTCATTGATAAGCTTTGAACTCAATACCGGCGTTCTATGAATATAAGGAGCAATTCTTTGTGCTGCTGCTATGATGTCGTCCCGGTCAGGAATTTTAAAATCCATTTTATTTTCTTTTATTCAATACGATACAAATTTACATAATTCGTGACATAAAAAAAGCCGTTAGGTATACTCCGTCCGGCTTTGTTTATATTTTGAGGTGACATTTACAGTTTTATCTTTTTATCAATTTCGTCTAAATGTCCTTTAAACTGCTTATCGGTATCAATTAAATTGGTAATAGCACGGCAGGCATGAAGTACAGTCGCATGATCTTTATTGCCGCAAAAGAGGCCGATCGTTGAAAGTGAGGCTTTTGTGTGTTTCTTGGAGAGATACATACTCATTTGTCTGGCCTGAACGATTTCCCTTTTACGAGTCTTTGAATTCAATGCTTCAATGGGAATATTGAAATAATCACATACTACTTTCTGGATATAGTCGATTGAAATCTCACGGGTAGTATGTTTGACAAACTTATCGATCATCTGACAGGCCAGCTCAATCGTAATCTCTTTCTTATTTAAAGACGACTGCGCCATGATAGAAATCAGGGCTCCTTCGAGTTCACGCACATTGGTTTTTACATTGTATGCCAGGTATTCAATCACATCCTCAGGCATTTCAATGCCATCATTGTAGATGCGTTTCTTTAAGATTGCAATACGGGTATCCAGATCGGGAATCTGTAAATCTGCAGCCAGTCCCCATTTGAAACGTGATAACAAGCGTGGTTCAATGCCTTTCAGTTCGACAGGAGGTTTATCAGAAGTAAGGACAATTTGTTTGCCTTTCTGATGTAGATAGTTGAAAATATGAAAGAAGGAATCCTGTGTCTTTTCTTTTCCAGCAAGAAACTGAATATCGTCAATGATCAACACATCTATCATCTGATAGAAATGAACGAAGTCATTGTGTGTATTATTACGTACTGAGTCGATAAACTGATTGATAAACTGTTCAGCAGCAACATAAAGAACCGTCTTATCTGGGAAATTATTTTTTACTTGTATACCTATTGCATGCGATAAATGTGTTTTTCCAAGTCCTACGGGACTATATATCAATAATGGATTAAAAGCTGTTTTGCCTGGATTGGAGGCAACAGCAAATCCGGCAGAACGCGCCAGACGATTACAATCTCCTTCAATAAAATTATCGAAAGAATACGCATCAATTAACTGAGAATGAATTTTGATCTTCTTCAGTCCCGGAATTACAAATGGATTAGGAATCTCTTTGTTGTTTCCCTTGTTTAAATCTATCGGCATGGCTATAGCCGGGTTATTTAAAGATTTGTTATGACTGGTCGGTACTTTAATTGTAAAAGGGTCAGACTGACTAGCAGAAGTATCCATTACGATACTATATTCTAGTCTTCCGTTATTTCCTAGTTCACTCTTGATTGTTTTCTTAAGTAAATGGATATAATGTTCCTCTAACCATTCGTAGAAGAATTGGCTTGGTACCTGTATGGTAAGAACGTTATTATCCAGTCGTACTGATTTTATAGGTGAAAACCAGGTCTTAAAACTCTGATAATTAATATTGTCCTTAATAACTTTCAGACATCTATCCCATACTTCGATATGAAGCTCTGTCATGTGTAATTGATTGTTTTGAGAGTCAGTTTAAATTAAAGATCTTAAAAACCCGTATTCTATAGTGTAGAAACCAAAAGATTAGAAATGAATGATTGCTTATCCTTTAGTATTTCTTGTTGTTCAAAAAGTTGTTAACAAAGTTCAACTAAAAATAGTTGAAAAAAAAGAGGAGTAGTACTTGATTTACATAATAATGTTTCTTAAATGGTGAATTGATAAATTGGATTGATTGTTTGCAAATTAATGTTAAATTGTTTTTAAGTAATTGATATTTAGACTCTCAATTCGAAGAAATTTTTCATAAACTTTATTTGAGAAATTTTTCTCTACCTGAAAAGTTATTTTGCATTCTAAAGCAAATGATGAAGACAGCTGTGTTAGGTTTTCTTCCTTGATAATTTTCATTACGTCGTTCATCATTGAATAAGGATAATTAATTTCGTAAACATCATTAATTTTCAGTGTAACAATTTCAGCATTGGTTAGTGCATCCTGAGCAGCAGTTTTATATGCATTAATAAGACCACTGACACCTAATTTTGTGCCTCCAAAATATCTGACAACAGCTACCAAAGTATTGGTAAGATCGAATGATTGAAGTTGCCCGTATATTGGACGACCACCTGTTCCTGATGGTTCTCCGTCATCATTCATTCTGATTCCACTTTTGTCAAACCCTAGAATGTAGGCAAAACATACATGGTGGGCATCATGAAATTCCTTTCTCAATTTCTCCAGAATCTCCTTTATCTCCGCTTCATTGGTAACAGGAGCGGCGAACGAAAGAAACTTGCTACCCTTTTCTTTATAAAATCCCTCTGATTTTGAGACGATTGTTTTATAATTATCATCGAATAGCATTCAGTTTTTTACCCATTTTCGTAATTCATAAAAATATGTAAAATGATCCGAATTCCAAGCTTTTTAAAAAATTTATTTGATATTTTTATTGTCTCTAAATTTCGAAAATGGGGAATATTCGGAATGCTTTTTGTTATTGGATATAATTAGTAAATGGTTTGTTGAAATTAGTAAGTCATTGCAAAACAGTATCATAGTAATTTTAAATGTGTTATTTATTTGGCTTAATTCTTTTTTAGTATGATTTATTTAACTTTGCGGCCTAAATAGCCCCTTTATGCCACACTTAGGTGAATTTGCTGCACTTCTTGTTTCCGTATTTTGGACCATTACAGCTCTTTCTTTTGCCCGTGCCAGTCGTATCATAGGATCTCTCCAGGTAAACTGGCTGCGATTGGTTTTTGCATTTGTCTTTCTTGCTATACTTTTGTTCTTTAAGACCGGATCTTTTTTCCCTGTTGCGAATTCAACCACTTCCTGGCTTTGGCTCTCATTATCAGGATTAATTGGGTTTGTCATCGGCGACTTCTGTCTCTTCCTTTCCTATGAATATGTCAGTGCCCGGATCTCTATGTTGGTCATGGCATTGGCTCCACCCATTGCTGCAGTAACAGGATATTTCATTTTGGGAGAATCCTTCACAGGAATGAATCTGGTTGGGATGCTCATTACTTTATTGGGTATAGCCATTGTTGTACTTGATAAACCTGTGGAAGAAGAAAATGAAGTGATTATACCAAAGAAAGGTTTTAAAACAGCCTATTCTGTCACCGGATTATTGCTGGCTTTTGGTGGTGCTGCCGGGCAAGGTGTAGGACTGGTTTTGAGTAAGCTGGGGATGCAATCTACAGCCGGTATGCCTCAATATGATGCTTTTGCTTCTACACAGATCCGTATCATTACAGGTATAATTGGTTTCACTATGATAATAGTATTGTCAGGTCATCTTGGAAATCTGCATAAAGCAATCAAAAACAGACCCGCGATGGGATTAGTTACGCTGGGTTCAATTTTTGGGCCTTTCCTCGGTGTATCCCTTTCATTATTGGCTGTTCAATATACTTCTACGGGTATAGCATCTACTATTATGGCCATAGTCCCCGTTTTGATCATTGCACCTTCGGTTTACCTGTTTAAAGAGACAGTAACCAAACGTGAAATACTTGGAGCCGTCCTGGCGGTTTGTGGCGTGGCGTTATTCTTTATTTAACGATAGAAATTTCTTTCTTAACTTTTCAGTGATTGTCTGAAATTCTGTTTCTGTAAAGCGGGGTCTTTTTGCACTGTCAATAACGGTTTGTCTATTATGCTTCATCAACATCGGATACCAGTCTCCCGGATCAGGTAGGTCATGTTTTGTCCGGGGGATGATATGCAGATGCAAATGATCAACACTTTGACCGGCTTCTTCTTTTTCCTGGATGGACCAATCAAAGGCATCGGTATCCAGAAAATCACATAAACCTTTTGTTACCATACGGGCGAACCGGAAAAATTCAGAAAGTCTATCCTGATCAAGGTCATGCAAGCTTTCTATATGTTCATTGGGAATGATCAGTGTATGACCGGGCAACATGGGCGAAATATCATAGACGGCCATAAAATTCGGGCTGGTTGCAAAAGCTTGAGTGTTTCTATTCAGACGACAAAACGGACAGTTCATACTATTATATATTATGATTTTTTAATTATTAAAAAATAGAGAGGTAACCCCGGGGTCAATTTATTGAGCAGGGCAGGGGAGATATTCTTTGCTTCAGCTCCGTTATGTACCGAGACTATAGCATTTAATTCAAGAAAGGTGTTGATCAATACTCCTCCTGAAGGATGAAAACAGCAGATATCCCAAAGTGAGGATGAATGGAGATATGGCTCTTCAATTCCATCAAAAACCACATCCAATGAGGGGTACTGGCCTCGCAACACTTCTCTGGCGGTGTAAGGCGATAATCCACTCCCCAGTAACAGGTTCGTTTCATCTTCTACAAACAGATGGTTTTCAGGTGTACGGCCAAGATCAATTATCTTTTTATCACGGAGCGCATCGAAAAGACATCCTCCTGTACTGATGATGACGTTTTTAAGCGAATGGGCTTCTTTAAGAAATGTACGCAGTAATGCTGGTGAATTCCATTCTGATATTCCGGCTTTCAAACTTATGGGAGTGCGGCCATAGGCTCCATAAAATAGTTTTTCACCAAACCAGTCTTCATCATCGGCTTCGGCCATTTGTTCAGAATGAATGAGGCCGGGGGTAAGGAGATTTTTAAAGCTGACTGCTTGTTCAGGACTTTGAAACAAGATAGCTTTTTCGTCCAGATAGGTCATTTTCAGCTTCTCCAGGGTGGTAGCGGTATATGACATTTTGCCATGTAAGTCAAAATCTCCAAGTTCACAACCACCCAAAGTTAAAGGCTCCGTCTCTGTCTTTTTGAAAATATCATCTATAAAGAAGCTTCCATAGAATGACGCTAGTTCCGATAAATTAATGACTATAAATTCCCTGTTAACCAGGAAGCGGATTGTGTTTTCCATCATACGAGGCTTCTTGTTAATTTTCATGCAAAGATAAAGGATGTGTTCGTAACTTTGTAACATGAAAGTAACGTCGAACAAGGCCATTGATGTCTATAAATATTATCGCGATCTCCTGGTCGATCTCTATGGTCCGGAAGAAGCTTCATCACTGATTGCGATATTGTTTGAGCATTATGTTTCGCTAAAACGATATGAGATCTTGTCGGGGGCTGCCCGCCGTATCTCTGAATCCGAGTTGCTCAAGATCCATTTTGCCTGCAAAGAACTCTTGAAACAGCGTCCGATACAATATATTATCGGGACTGCCTGGTTTTATGAAAATCCCTTTCTGGTGAGTGAAGGTGTTCTCATTCCCCGTCCTGAGACCGAAGAATTGTGCTACTGGATCATAAAAGACAGCCTGATAACATTTAAAGACAGTTCCAATATAAGGATTCTCGATATAGGAACCGGAAGTGGTTGTATTGCCATTACCCTGAAAAAAAACATCGATCGTTCGATTGTTACTGCCCTCGATGTTTCCCCTGAAGCGCTGAAGGTTGCGGCCACTAACGCGAAGACATTATGTACCGAAATTGATTTTCTTCAGGCCGATATACTCAGAATGGAGTCTTTACCTGCCAATTCATTAGATATTATCGTCAGTAATCCTCCCTATGTCTGTGAATCGGAAAAAGAATGGATGAAACCCAATGTGTTGGAACATGAGCCCCACCTTGCTTTATTTGTCCCCGACCAGGATCCACTTGTTTTTTATGAAGCCATTGCAAAACTTGCACTCCACGCACTGACACCAGATGGGAAACTCTATTTTGAAATCAATGAAAACCTACATGATGCTTTGGTGATATTAATGAAGAATTTGGGATTCAGTCAGTTAGCTTTTAGAAGTGATATGAACGGTAAGACCAGAATGTTGCTTTGCACAAGATAATATCTAAAATAAAAAGACCCGATACTTTCAAAAATAACGACATATAAACTCTTTCATAACTCTTTGATGACTAGGTACTAAGCCATAGTTGAGCCATACTTAAGCCATAGTTGACCCATACTTAATACATACTCATAGAGTATGGCTTAACCATGGGTCAATTTTGTATAAATTTTCTGATAATTTATTTTCAGAAAACCTTCATGCAAAAGTTATCTTGTTGTCATGACAGAACAATATTGAAATCAATTAAAAAAAGTTTCATTGCTTTTAAAAACCGAAAGATTATTTTTCAGATTTCATTCTGTTTCAGTCGAGGAATAATGAAAAGAAAATTGTACCTTTGCCGGCTTTTTATAAGCAAATATACAACATTTTAAGCGTTAAAAGTTCAAATGATTATAGTTTCAGAATTAGGTGTTCAATTTGGTAAGCGGGTATTATTTCAGGATGTGAATCTGAAATTTATGAATGGCAATTGTTATGGAATTATTGGTGCCAATGGTGCTGGTAAATCAACATTGTTAAAGATACTTTCGGGAGAACAGGATCCAACCCGTGGTCAGATTTCTTTGGGTCACGGGGAACGTTTGTCTGTACTCAAACAGGATCACAACGAATTTGATGATTATACAGTTTTAAATACCGTCATGATGGGTCATGAGATCCTTTGGTCTATCATGGAGCAAAAAGATGCTCTCTATTCCAAGCCAGATTTTTCAGATGAGGATGGTGTTAAGGTATCAAATCTCGAAACGAAGTTTGCAGAGATGGATGGCTGGAATGCTGAAAGTGATGCTGCCAATCTATTGAGTGGTCTGGGGGTTAAAGAAAGCTTTCATCATCAATTGATGAAGGACCTCAGTGGTAAAGAGAAGGTAAGGGTATTACTTGCCCAGGCCTTGTTTGGTAAACCCGATAACCTGTTACTGGATGAACCAACCAATGATCTTGACCTTGATACGGTCATGTGGTTGGAAAAATACCTTTGTAATTATGAAAATACGGTACTGGTAGTTTCGCACGATAGGCACTTTTTAGATTCTGTCTCCACACATACAGTTGACATTGACTTTGGAAAGATACGTATGTTTGCCGGTAATTATTCTTTCTGGTACGAATCAAGTCAACTGGCATCGCGTCAGCTACAGGTTCAGAATAAAAAGAACGATGAACGGCGCAAGGAGTTGCAGGAATTTATACAACGTTTCCGTGCCAATGTGTCCAAATCAAGACAAACCACCAGCCGTCAGAAGATGCTGGATAAGCTGACACCTGAAGAGATTCAACCTTCGACACGAAAATATCCGGGAATCATTTTTACGCCTGAACGCGAACCTGGAAACAATATTTTGGAAATTAGGAACCTAAGCAAAAATATTAATGGAGAGGTGCTCTTCAAGGATTTCGATTTAATGGTAAATAAAGATGACAAAATCATCTTTTTATCAAGAGATCCCCGTGCTATGACAGCACTGTTTGAAATCCTGGCCGGCCATGATACCGATTATGGTGGTACATTTGATTGGGGGGTTACGATCACTCCTGCTTACCTGCCTTTGGATAATTCAAGCTTCTTTGAGTGCGATCTGTCGCTCATAGACTGGCTGGGTCAATATTCTCACGATACTACTGAGAATTTTCTGAGAGGGTTCCTTGGAAAGATGCTCTTTGCGGGGGAAGAGATCTTTAAAAATACTCAGGTACTTTCAGGAGGAGAGAAGATGCGTTGTATGATAGCACGTATGATGCTGAAAAATGCAAATGCGATGTTGCTTGATTCACCAACAAATCACCTCGATCTTGAATCTATTCAGGCTTTTAATAATACACTTACCAATTTCAAAGGAGTGGTGCTTATGTCATCACATGACCATGCATTTATCGAAACTGTTTGTACACGAGTTGTAGAACTGACACCAACAGGGATCATCGATAAACAAATGGATTATGATGAATATATAAGTAGTGAAAAACTGATGGAACAAAGAGACAATATGTATAAATAATTTTCGTAAGTTTGTTCATATTGTAACCCATATCAATTATGCGAAACTTTGAGACAATCGACGATGTAATATTCTTTGCTATTGAGTCTGAAATTCAGTCTGTAGAATTTTATAACCGTTTAGCAACTGCTGCTACGACAGAAGAAATAAAATCTCTTTTCTCCGGATTAATGGAAGAAGAAAAGGGGCACATTATTAGACTTCAGTATTTACTGGACCATCATTTGGAACTGGGCTATCCTGTTTTGAATCATCGTTTTTCAGAAGAGGATTATCTACCCCATGTGACACCTTCACCTGATGTCGATGTTAAAGAAGGACTTATTATCGCGATACAGAAAGAAAAATCCGCCATCAGGTTGTATAATGATCTGGCCGAGGTAACCCAGAAACATGAACTCAATAAAATATTTCTTTTGCTTGCATCCGAAGAGGCTAAACATTGTATGAGGTTTGAAAATCAATATAATGCTTTGATAGCAAATCAATAATGTTTTTAATTTATATTTAATTTAGTAACGAATCCTTAAGAAGCCGTATTTTTACAAAATGGAAGAAACTCCGGATTTGTCAGAAAATCTAAACGAAAATATTGATAAACATCATGGTGAAGGGCATAAAATAATGCACTTGACCGGGATGTATGAGAATTGGTTTTTGGACTATGCGTCTTATGTAATATTAGAACGTGCAGTTCCTGAAGCACTGGATGGGCTTAAGCCGGTTCAGCGCCGTATCATGCATTCTATGAAGGATCTGGATGATGGCAGGTATAACAAAGTTGCCAACATCATAGGTCATACTATGAAATATCACCCACATGGCGATGCATCTATCGGCGATGCACTCGTTCAGTTGGGTCAAAAAGATTTATTGATTGACTGTCAGGGTAACTGGGGAAATATTCATACTGGCGACAGTGCGGCTGCCCCACGTTATATTGAAGCCCGTTTGTCTAAGTTTGCTTTGGATGTTGTTTTTAACCCTAAGACAACGGTCTGGAAATCTTCGTATGACGGCAGGAATAAAGAACCGGTCATGCTGCCCGTAAAATTTCCTTTGTTGCTTGCACAAGGGGTAGAGGGAATTGCAGTAGGATTGGCTTCTAAAATACTCCCTCATAATTTTATTGAGCTCATCGATGCTTCGGTCAAGATTTTAAAAGGGGAGTCCTTTGAAATACTTCCCGATTTTATTGCCGGGGGATTGGTGGATTGCTCACGCTATAACGATGGCTTAAGAGGTGGCAAGATCAGGGTGAGGGCAAAGATTTCTCAGTTGGATAAAAAGACGCTGGTTATCAATGAAATTCCATTTGGAACAACTACGACTAGTCTCATCGAATCAATCATTACTGCCAATGATAAAGGGAAGATCAAAATCAGGAAGATTGATGACAACACAGCTCAGAATGTTGAAATTCTGATTCACCTTCAACCCGGAGTCTCTCCCGATACCACAATAGATGCTCTCTTTGCATTTACCGATTGCGAGATAGGGATATCACCCAACTCGTGTGTCATCTATGAAGGACGTCCTCAGTTCCTTCCTGTAAGCCTGTTGCTCAGGATTGTCACAAAGAATACCGTAGATCTGCTCCAACAGGAGCTTAATATTGAACTGGCCGAGTTAAGGGAAAAGCTTTTCTTTTCTTCACTGGAGAAGATTTTTATAGAAAAAAGAATCTTTCATCTTATCGAGAACAGCAAGAATTGGGAAAATACAATTGAAATTTTAAATAAGGCCTTTGATCCTTATCGCGAAATATTCTACAGAGAGATCACCGTCGCTGATTTTGAGCGATTGGTAGAGATCCGGATCAGAAGGATCCAGGGTTTTGAGACACATGCTGCCGATGAAAGAATCCATCGACTTGAAGAACAAATCATCGAAGTGAATTTTCATCTGGACCACCTGATTGATTATGCCATAGCCTATTATCTGAGGATCAAAGAAAAATATGGCAAGGGCAAGGAGCGAAAAGCGGAGATAAGGAACTTTGAAAATATTGAAGCTGTCATGGTTGCGGCTGCCAATATGAAATTGTATGTGAATAAGAGTGAAGGGTTCGCAGGATTCAGCCTTAAGAAGGATGAGTTTGTATGCGAGTGTTCAGATATTGACGATATCATTGTCTTCAGAGAGAATGGGACTTTTATCGTTACTAAGGTTGCGGAGAAGGTTTATGTGGGTGATAACGTAGTTCACATCGATATCTTCAGGAAAAATGATGACAGAACCATCTATAATATGGTCTATCAGGATGGTAAATACGGGGCCGCATATATCAAACGGTTTGCTGTCAAAGGAATTACCCGTGATAAAGAATATGACCTGACCAAGGGAACGGCCGGATCGAAAGTTTTGTATTTCTCTTCTAATTCTAACGGTGAGGCTGAGGTATTGAAGATCATTCTGAAGCCAAAGCCTAAACTGAAGAAAACAGCCTTTGAATTCGACTTTAGTCAGTTGGCTATCAAAGGAAGACAGAGCCAGGGAAATCTACTTACGAAATATCTGATCAAGAAAATTGAGAAAAAAGAAGATGGTGTTTCAACCTTGAGTGCCCGGAATGTATGGTACGATGATTCAGTAATGCGGTTGAATGCAGAAAGCCGTGGTACTTTATTGGGTGCCTTTAAGGGCGATGACAAGATTTTGACCGTATACAAATCAGGTCATTATAAGCTTTCTAATTTTGATTTGGGTACTCATTTTGATGACGATCTTATCTTTATTGAAAAGTTTCGTCCCGATCGAATCATTTCAATTGTCTATTATTTTACCGAAAAACTCGCTTTATATGTTAAACGGTTTGCAATAGAACAAACGGATAAGAAAACAGATTTTGTAGGATTAGACGAAGGATCATCCCTGGTGTTGATTTCTTTTGACTGGCTACCCCGTTTGGAAATAATATTTAATAATGAAGGGGTACGAAACCCCAGGGAAAATGAAATCATCAATGTATCTGAATTTATAGAGTTAAAAGGCTATAAAGCAAAAGGTAAACGTCTGCATTTGCATGAAATACAGGAAGTAAACTGGATTGAGCCTTTGCCATATGAAGATCCGTTGACAAATACTGAAACTGAAATTGAAGAGGAAGGCGATGAAGGTAGTGAAGAGCCCGAATTCTATGATCCTTTTCCGGAAGAGGAGGAGCGCAAACCTCTGGACGGTGATGCAACTCAGATGACTCTTTTTTAAATTGATAAACATTACATTACAATATGAATAATAAAAAAATTCTTGATATTACAGAAGACGTTAAATGGATAGGGGCACTCGATCCTGATCTCATTACTTTTGATGTAGTAATGGAAACTAAATATGGGACTACTTATAACTCATATTTTATTGATGCAGAAAAAAAAGCACTCATAGAGACGGTCAAAGAAAAATTCTTTCCTGAATACCTTGAGAAAATAAAGAAGCTTTGCAATCCATCTGAAATAAAATATATCATTCTTGATCACACAGAGCCTGATCATTCAGGAGCTGTAGCTCAATTGCTGAAATACTGTCCTGATGCTATTATTGTCGGAAGTGGAAATGCTATTCGTTATCTTACCGATATGGTTGGATTTTCATTTAAGCACCAGATAGTTAAAGATGGTGATACCATTGATCTGGGAAATAAAATTTTGCAGTTTATCAGCGCTCCAAATTTACATTGGCCCGATTCAATATATACTTATCTGGTCGAAGATAAATTGTTGTTTACGTGTGATTCTTTTGGTGCACACTATTGCAATGAAGCCATGTTTGACGACCTGGTCGGAAACTGGGATGATGCATTTACCTATTATTTTGATGTCATTCTAAAGCCTTACAGTAAATTCATGCTTAAGGCTATAGAAAAGATCAGGCATCTGGAAATCAGTGCAATTTGTCCGGGTCATGGTCCAATTTTACGTACAAACTGGAAGAAGTATGTAGATTTATCGGAAAAATATGCTTTGTCACACTGCGCCTTACAGGGTAAACACAGGGTTTTCATCCCTTATGTGTCTGCATACCATAATACGGGTTTACTGGCTGAAAAGATTGCAGAAGGCGTTCGTTCTGCAGGTGATATAAGTGTGGATGTATGTGATATCGAGGCAATGGCGATTGGTGATATTGATGAAAAACTCACTCAGGCAACCGGGATAATTATTGGTTCCCCAACGATAAATCAAAATATTTTGCCTCAGATATATACTGTTTTTGCCTTGATAAATCCAATTCGGGATAGGGGCAAGCTTTTCGGTTCCTTTGGTTCTTATGGGTGGAGTGGTGAAGCTGTAAAAATCATTGAATCTAATTTAATGAATTTGAAATTAAAACCATTTGGTGATAGTCTTTTTATTAAATTTACGCCACATGAAGATGAATTTGCAAAAGCACTGGATTATGGCAGGGTTTTTGGACATAAACTGTTAGATACAAAACTTGAAGAGTAAACTTATATTTAAAAATTAGTTGCATGATTAGTATATGGAAACATCGAATAATAAATATGATCTTGCTGATAGCGGGGTCGTATTTTATTGTGGGTTGTCTTCCTGAGATGAAATTAGGAAATGAATTTCTGAACAAACGTCAGAATATTACTCTAGTGCTGATGGCACCCGAATTGGTCAAAATGGTGAACCTGAGCCCGGATTCTATTACTGCCGATTCGAATTTATCTCAACGTGAAAAGGATTCGGTGAATTACTATAATTCAAAGATATTACAGTATATCAGTGATAGTACTTTGATTACAAATTATATTAAGAATCTGAAGGAAACACTCGAAAAGCAAGGTTATAAAACACTGATAGCCAATGTAAATGATACACTATTTCCTGTTAAAGGAAATGCTTTATTGATAAAGATCGGCCAGATTGAGTTAGATGAGAATGTGATGCCTATCCGTGATGAAACACAATACCAGGGAAAGTTATATGCAGCTGATTATGATCTTACTAAAATGGAATTAGATTTTTGGATTGATATTTATAAGATAGAGAATGGTCAGGCAGTTATGCCTTCCCGTCTACTGTATGATTCTTTCGAGAAGACCGATGATTTCAACGGTTATTTTTACTGGAATAACGCTGAAAATAAAATGAATTATAGTGAGGATATTGATGAGATCATGCCCAAGTCTGTATATGATTTTACATCTTTGATAGGAGCTGATCATGCCATACGTTTAAATACATTTCTTTTAAATGAATATGTTGCTTATAATCTCCCGGAGAAAGCAAACCGCATACTCTTAGGTATCAATGAGAATTACGGAACTTTAATGCAAATTGATGAGTCTCCTTTTCAGGAGATTGTAGATAAGTGATTCATGCTTTCAACTGTTAATTTTTTAGAAGATCAGATCTAAAATGTCAGTTAGTATGACTTGATTGTCAATATGATCTAGAGCCTTAATGATGTTATATATTTCTTCTGATTGATGTTTCACACCTTTCAATCCATTCTCAACTTGTATATGATGTTCAAGCGTTATTGTATTATACAGGATGGCCTCAGTAATTATTCCTGAACTTACATCCAGTTCACAATGTAAATCTTTGACCTGGTTACTGTAATGATAAGCCGGTGAATAACCATAGTTCCATTCCCAGCTCTTGTATTTCTGATCTGCAAGCTTTTGGATTTCGTATATATCTTCATCTGTCAAATCGTATAAAAGATTATTCTGGTCAATAGCAAACTGATGCTGATAGACCTTTTCAATGAATTCAGTCAATGAAATCTCTTCAGAAAGATGTGATATAATATTGGTGACCTGACTCCGACGTGACTTCACAGCTCTCCCTGAAAAACGTTCTTCGGCAGAGTGCAAAGCAACACCTAATGAACTTAAATCAGACGAAAAAAGGATAGTTCCATGGTGTAATACCCTGTTTTTGAATACATGTTCTGCATTACCCGAACACTTAAGCCCATTGATGCGGATGTCATTATGTCCTTCCAGCCTGGCGTCAATACCCAGATCTTTTAATACCGATATGATGGGGTCTATAAAGCGTTTGAAATCGACTAAGTCTTCGCCTATAATTGTTTTGATAAATGTAAAGTTGATATTACCCAGATCGTGAAATACGGCTCCACCTCCTGAGATCCGACGGACAACAGGGATATTATTTTGTTTTACATATTCCTGATTGATTTCTGCCAGTGTGTTTTGATGCTTTCCAATAATGACGGAAGGTTCATTCTGCCATAACATAAAAACATCCTCAGAGAAGTGTTTCAGAATATATTCTTCGGCAGCTATATTGAAATAGGGATTGGTTTGAATGCGTTGGATAAGAAGCATAGGTTATGATCTTAAAACTAAAGGTTGAGCATTTCAAGAAATTCTTTTTCATTGATGATCCGGATAGATAATTCCTGTGCTTTTTGCAATTTTGAGGGTCCCATGTTCTCTCCGGCAACAATAAAATCAGTCTTTTTAGAAACACTGCTGACCAGCTTTGCACCATGTTCTTCGACCATTGCTTCTATTTGTTGCCGTGGATAGAGCGAAAAAACACCCGAAACCACAATGCTTTTCCCTTTCAGTATGTCTGATACAGGAGTATTCATCACCAAGTTTTCAAACTGCAATCCTGCCTGTCGTAGCTTATCAATCAATTCAAGATTGTAAGGATCGGCAAACCATGCAAGGATACTTTCTGCAATCTTGTCACCTATCTCTTCAGCCATTACCAGCTCTTCATAAGATGATGCTTTGATGTTTTCGATGGTATTAAAATGCCTTGTCAGTTTCTTTGCAACGGTCTCACCTACATAACGAATACCCAGGGCAAATAATACCCGCTCAAAGGGGACCTCTTTTGATCTGTCCAGCCCATTGAGAATGTTCTCGACAGTCTTCTTCTGAAAACTGAGCTTTTTGGTCTTTCCATCTTCGCTGTTGATGATCTTTTCTAAACCCAGTAAATTAGCTGTGTTCAATTGATAGAGATCGGCAGGAGAGTTGACCAACTTATTATCAAACAGTATTTCAATTTTACCCTCACCCAGACTATCGATATTCATCGCCTTCCTGCTGATAAAATGTTCTAGTTTCCCCTTTATTTGGGGAGGACAACCTTTTTCGTTTGGACAATAATGTGCAGATTCTCCTTCTTTTCTTTGCAATGGCGTCTGGCATTCGGGACAAGTGGTTGGGAATACAACAGGCTCCATGAATATGTCTCTTTTCTCGAGTGCCACACCTACTATCTTTGGAATGATCTCACCACCCTTTTCAACATATACCCAATCGCCCATCATGAGATCTAATCCCTGAATGATGTCGGCATTGTGCAATGAAGCTCTTTTGACAACAGTACCTGCGAGTTGCACCGGTTGAAGATTTGCCACAGGAGTCACAGCACCGGTACGGCCTACCTGAAAGCTCACCGAGAGTAAACGTGTACAGACTTTTTCAGCTTTAAATTTATAGGCGATAGCCCAACGGGGTGACTTTGCAGTGAATCCCAGATCGTGTTGCTGGGAGTAATCGTTTACTTTGATTACTACACCATCAATATCAAAAGGAAGATTTTTTCGTTCCTTGTCCCATTTGTTGATAAATTTAAATATGTCGTCAACAGTATGTGCAATTTCCAAATAAGCAGGTATCTTCAATCCCCATTCCCTGGCCTTCTCCATATTCTGAAAATGGTTTGAAAAGGGGAGGTAGTCGCCGGGCATATAATAGAGATAGCAATCAAGGTTGCGTCGGGCCACCTCGGCAGAATCCTGTAGTTTAATACTTCCGGAAGCTGCATTACGTGGGTTGGCAAAAGGTTCTTCTCCTATATCGAGCCTTTCCTCATTCATTTTGTCAAAACTCTTACGGGGAAGGATGATTTCTCCCCTGATCTCAAACTCATCAGGATAGCCCTTTCCGTTTAATACCAATGGGATGCTGCGTATCGTCTTAACGTTTGTAGTGACATCATCACCCTTTGTTCCGTCGCCGCGTGTGACAGCGCTCACCAAACGGCCATTAAGATAGGTAAGGCCAATGGCAACCCCATCATATTTCAACTCACAGATATAGTCTACCTCATCACCGGTAACCTTACGAACACGACGATCAAAATCCTCGATCTCTTCAAAAGAATAAGTATTTCCCAGTGAGAGCATCGGATAACGATGGACGATTTGTTTGAATTCCTTCGTGATATCACCCCCAACGCGTTTAGTGGGTGAGAGAGGATCATCAAATTCAGGATATTGTTTTTCAAGATCTTCGAGCTCTTTGAGTAAAAGATCAAAGTCATAATCAGAAATAACCGGGGTTGAAAGAATATAATATAGGTGATTGTGTCTGTTGCTCTGCTCTCTGAGCGATGCTATTTTTTGCTTAACCTGTTCAGGAGTCATAAATAATATTTTTGAAAGTTAACGACCCGTTACACATCTTGTAAATGATGAATAAAAACAATAGTATGATATGGCAGTTATCTCCTAGTCGGTCATTTTTAATAATTCCATTATCTGTTGAAGATGAATCTGTTTGGTCTCTTCACGCAGCAGTATGGCAGATTTTGTAAAATAGTGATGTTTCTTTAAAAAGGAAACTTGCATCGTATACCAATCCTTCAAAGTGTAATTTTTACCCTGGCAGTTCCATTCACATCTTAAACGATGTGCAATCATGAAAAAGTCATCTCTTCCAAGATAGTCCAAATCGGCATCACAAATGATCTGTTCACCCAGGCTGCTTGCTTCCTGTGGGATACGGGTAGCCATGATCAATTTACTGATTTCTGTTATGTCTTCATCGGTATATTCCAGTTCCGGTAAAATTCTTTTTGCAACATTAACTGAGGCTGTCTCATGATCTGTAAAATCATCAAGCATGCCGATATCATGAAGTAGGGCTGCAGTGGCCAACAGGATGGTATATTGACTATCAATGCCCTCCATATGGGCCAGTCGCAATGTTGCTTCGCTCACATCCAGAGTATGGCTTAGATTGTGATAATATAAACAAGGTTTAAATTCCAGTTCAAGCCTCGATAGGATTTGCTTTTTTAGTTTCTCAAATAACATTTTCTCAGGTGTATCAAAGTCAGGCAATAAAATCATAGCTTAATTTTCTTGGATTTACACACATTACCGGAATCTGCGAAGTATTGAAAATGATCTCTTCGTCAAAACTATCAGTGAGAAAGTTTATAAATCCCTTGTCCGGATTAGTCATAATCATGATTAAATCAGCATTGTTCAAAGTTGCATAATCAATAGTTTGCCGGGCAAATTGTGAATGTTTACCCGTTTCTTTATATGAATAAGAAATAAAATTCTTTTCAAAACAGGTGGCCATCTGATTTGCAGTCTCTTTCACTTTTTCATTTGCGTCACCAATGAGTAACAAATGAAGGGTAGCATTAAACTGTCTGGCGATATAAACAGCCCATTGGGCCTTCTCCCAAGGTACTGCTTCACTGGTAATGGGGAGGATAATATCTTTATATCCTTTGTCAAAAGGACGTTTTTGTACTACCACTACCGGTACAGGTGCACTGATGACAACTTTTAAAGCGAAACTTCCAATGAAACGTTGAATACCTATCTTTCCGTGTGTGCCAAGATAAATAAGGTTAGCACCTATTTCATTTGCAACTTTACTGATCGTTGTAAAAATAGTTCCTTCACGAGATATATATTCTACCTGAATACTTCCATGACTCATCAGCTCTTCAGCCAGAGTCTTTAACCTGTCCTCAATATGATTTACTTGCAGGTTTTTAGATTGAAGATAAGCTAACGTCTCTGAATTAATCACATGTAGAATGACAACGGTATAATTCAGTAGCTTGGCGGCATCTAAAGCCTGATGAGCAGCATTTGAACAGGCTTCAGAAAAGTCGGTTGGGACAAGTACAATATTTTTAAGACTGGCAATCATGATTAAAAATTGCAAATTAGTAGTAATTCAATAAAGGTTTTTGCTTTTTTTGAATTTTTACAAATATAACAAATTTTCAGGGTGTTAATATATGTTTTAACTTAGGTTAAAACACTTCCCCATTTCATTAATGCCTCTTGTACTTCATTAAATTTAATCGGTTTGGAAAGGTAATCGACCATGCCTGCTTCCAGACATTTTTCTTTATCTCCTTCCATAACATTGGCTGTCATAGCAATAATATATGGACGTTGGTCTTTCGGCCAGTTTGATATGATATTTCTGGTAGCTTCCAGACCATCCATCACCGGCATTTGAATATCCATGAACAGGATATCATAGCGTTTCTTTTCCAACATTATAATAGCCTCGGCACCATTTGAGGCTATATCTGGACTATACCCCATTTTATTTAAAAGTTGGATGATCAACTTTTGATTTATCAGGTTGTCTTCTGCAAGTAGTATCTGCAAAGGCAGTTTTTCTGATAGATTTTTGTTAAAATTTTGTTCAGCCTCTTTCTCTGGTTTCTTTTTCTTTTCAGATATCGTATTTTTGACCAGTTCGAATAGCTCGGAAAAACGAATGGGTTTGCTTATTTCTGCTGCAAACACTTCAGGAGGTGCAGCATATATTTTTCCAAGCGAAGAAAGCATAATCAATGGAATCTCTTTTCCATTGGGTAAGGCTTTAAGCTTATGCCCAAGTTGAATACCATCCATTACCGGCATTTGCATATCCAGAATACCCAGATCGAAGGTCTCTCCTCCCTCTACTAATTTCAATGCATCCAGTGGCGAACTTATGGTCGTTGGTTTCATACCCCAATTGTCAAATTGTAGCTTCAGAATATGACGATTGGTTTGATTATCATCAACAATCAGTACTTTACAGTTTTTTAATTCCGGAATAAAACCTCTGACGACCAATTTTGGTTTTGCATGAGTAGCCATTTTCATCTTCACAGTGAAAAAGAAGGTAGAACCTTTTCCTTGTTGACTTTCTATCCAGATCGTTCCACCCATCAGTTCTATCAATCTTTTGGAGATAGCCAGTCCAAGACCTGTGCCACCATAACGACGTGTAATGGATGAGTCGGCTTGTACAAAGGCTTCAAACAGATTATCCTGTTTGTTAGGTGCGATTCCTATCCCGGTATCCTTAACTGAAAAACGCATTTCTAAATCATCTGATTCTGACTTTATTTTATCAACAGAGACCAATACTTCACCCTTATCTGTAAATTTAATAGCATTATTAACCAGATTAATCAGAACCTGTCTTAATCGAGTAACATCGCCAATCAGACAATAGGGGACATCGGGTTGTATGAGATATAGTAAATCAAGGCTCTTTTCGATTGCCTTCACAGAGAACAGATCTAAAATATCTTCAATAAAGGTTCTTAATTCAAATTTAGAATTTTCAAGTGACAATTTCCCTGACTCTATTTTAGTGAAATCAAGAATATCATTGATAATTGTAATGAGGCTTTCGCCACTTTTACTGATGACATCAACATATTCTCTTTGTTCCGTACTTAGATTTGTATCGATGAGAAGGTTAGCCATTCCAAGTACACCATTCATGGGAGTTCTGATTTCATGGCTCATCATTGCCAGAAATTCAGACTTCATATTATTTGTTCTTTCAGCTTCAAGTTTAGCATTTCTGAGTTTCTCTTCAGTCTGTTTTCTTAAAGTAATATCATGAGCTACAATCAAAATGCTCTTCAACTCCTTGAATTCTACTTCACTACATGAAAAGTCACATTCTAAAGTATGCCCATCTTTGGTGTTAACACTTGCTTCGAAATATTCCTTTGTTGAATTGCTATTGAAAATGACATTAACAGCGTTTTCTAACTTAATGAAATCAGGGTAGGAGAGTAAAAGTTTAAAACCTAATTTTTCTAATTCTTCGTTTGTGAAACCAACCAGATCTATCGTGTTCCTGTTTACAAACAATAATTTATTTTGATGTAACACAAATATCAGGTCATGACTGTTATCGACAAGATCTTTAAAGCTATGATCAATTATTTGATTATTAATGGTTCTGATTATTGGTTTGATCAAAAAAAGCATGTCCTGTGAGGACAAAATATTGGAAAAAATATCTAATTCTTCAATAGTGACTTCAATAAATTTGTCCTCAGGAAGTACCAAAAACGTACTTTTTGTCCTCTCTTGGGACGAGTATTCCTGATTTGCAGTAAAATTAACCTTTGGAATCATGTCTGGTGAATTGGCGTTCCAAAGTTTCAATCCGTTCATATCTGCATAAACAACATTATTCAATTGATTGATAATCAATGTAAAATTATAATCTGATAACGTATCGTTATTAGTTTGAAGAGAAGTTGGAGTGTTTGAATCCGGTAAAGCTTCTTCAAAGGAGTTTGACATCATTGCCTTGAGCTGGATCAATTCTTTTTCAAGTTGCTCTTTGCTATCTCTAAGATTATCAATTATCTTCCAATACTCACTAGCGTTTTCCATCATGGGTTCATTTGAATTCATAACTTCAAAATTTAAATACTTCACTAAACTTTCGTATGT
>Ga0224523_1000471_pt1 | contig 20940 bp, 12 predicted proteins | sample CFST50metaG_FD_182732 | JGI IMG/M metagenome (GOLD analysis project Ga0224523, IMG submission 182732) | Peat soil microbial communities from Stordalen Mire, Sweden - C.F.S.T50 | ecosystem: Environmental > Terrestrial > Soil > Wetlands > Peat | place: Sweden: Norrbotten County, Stordalen Mire...
GTTCTACCTTGCGCTCGGGGTAGCGATCGTGCTCGTCGGGCTCTGCTGGCTGCGCCACACGAAGTCTTTGGAGCCGGCGCCGGAGACGGGGCCCGGCGGCAGGCTCCGGCCAAGGGCATGACCGGCGATGGCTTCCACCGCAGCTTCGCAGTACGCGCCGCACCAGCGCTCGCCGCGCTGCTGGCCCTTGCCGCGCTCGGCGGAATCCTGTTGCGCTCGACCTATGCGCGGGAGACGTCGACCTGGGCGGCGCAGGGAACTGGCCAGGACTGGGTGAACTTGCTGGTGGTGGTTCCGTGGATGGCACTGTCGGGGCATCGGGCCGCGCGCGGGTCGCGGCGGGCCCTGCTACTGCTCGGCGGCGGACTTGTCTACCTGGTCTACGGTTTCCTGGCATATGCCTTAGCGGTGCACTTCAATGTGCTGTTCCTGCTCTACTGCGCGGTACTCGGGCTGTCGTTCTTTTCGCTGGCCAGCCTGGGCGGCGTCCTGCAAGGTAGCATCGTGCCGTCGTGGTTCGTTGCGGAGCGTGTGCCGGTGCGGCTGGCTGGCGTCACCCAGGTGGCGTTCGGGGCGCTGTTCGCGCTGATCTGGCTGTCGGAAATCGTGCCAGCGCTGCTCCGGGGCGCGCCGCCGCCGAGCGTGGTGGAAGCGGGCCTGCTGACCAACCCGGTGCACGTGCTCGACCTGTCGCTGCTGCTGCCGGGGCTTCTGCTCTCCGGCATCTCGCTGCTGCGGCGTCGCCCGCTGGGCCTCTTACTCTCGCCGCTAATGCTCGGGTTCGCCGCGCTGATGGTGTCTGCGATCGGCGGCATGGTGCTGGTGATGGCGCTGAGGCGCATTGCTGTCCAATGGGCACTGGCCGTGTTGTTCGCGATGGTCGCGGCGATGACGTTCGCCGTTCTGGCGAAGTTGCTCAGAGCGGTTCGATCTGAGGCTGAGCAGTAGCCCCAGTTGAAGTGCCATTTTTCCTTCGCGGAGATGATCCGCGGCGCGGGTTTCGGGATCTCCTTCAGCTTGAGGACCTCGGGAGAGCCGAATCTGCGGTAGACGATCGCCTTCATTTGTCCTCCCACAATCTGGCGGAGAATAGTGCCATCCGCATGTTTCGCTGCTCCACGAAATAGAAAACGCTTTGCAACGATCATGAAACGCGGGAGGGCTGACGGACCTGCGCCACCGCTGCCCGACGGATGGCAAAGGTGCGACGGGAAAGTGACCGAAACGGCGCGCGATTCTATCGGGCCAGTGAACGGCGCACGCTCCGTTCACGGATTGGTTGAGAAACGCTTTCGATCTTCTTGCACAAACGTTCCACGCGCGCCACCCGCACACCTCTATTGTCGCGACGATTCCGGAATATCCACACCAGAAAGGAACCATGACGATGACGACAAAATCCAAGTTTGTTCATAACTCGTCGCGCATATCGCAGTCCGCACGGCTCTTCGTCGGCGCACTCACCGTGGCCACGCTGATGATCGGCGGTTGTCACCCATCGACCGACCCCATGGGGCAAGCGCAAGTTTCCGTTCTTGCCCTCTCGACGTCCGATGTAGCCAAGGTCAACCTCACCGTGACCGGCCCGGCCTTCTCCCCGCCCATGGTGTTCTCGCTATTCAAGCAAAGCAACCTGTGGGGCGGCCTGCTTGGCGGCTTGCCCGCGGGTGGCAATGCCATGTTCACGGCCAGCGCGTCCGACAACACGGGAGCGGAAATCTTCCACGGCCAGGCCACCAACGTGACCATCGTGGCCGGCCAAGTCGTGACGGTCGTGATTACCGCACAGCAGACAAGCGCGCCCACGCCCTTCAGCAACGCCACGCCCGTCATCGACGCGCTCGTGGTTTCGGCCACGGACGTGGTTCCGGACGCCGTGGTGCAACTGCAAGCAACCGCGCACGACCCGAATCCTGGCGACACCATCACGTACTTGTGGACCGCGGCGGCTGGGACGCTGTCGGCCACCAACACGCCAAACGTGAGTTGGACCGCGCCCGCGAGCGAAGGCAGCTACGAGCTTGACATCAAGGTGACGGACAATCACGGCGCCTCGGCCACGACCTCGGTAACCATCCATGTGGCGAATGCCAACGGCAAGGGTCAAGCCGCGGTCACGGTGCAGTTCAACCAGTGGCCGGTCGTGAACCAAGTCACCGCGACCCCGGCGTGGGTCGTGCTTGGCCAGCGTACCGCGCTTGTCGCATCCGCCGTCGATGGCGACAACGATCCGCTTACCTACGCGTGGACCAGCTCCTGCGCCGGCACGTTCAGCGACACCACTGCGGCGCCCTCGTTCATCCTCTCGGGTCAGCCGAGCACGTCCGCCTGCACCTTGACCGTCACGGTCAGTGACGGCCGCGGCGGCAGCACCACCGGCGACCTGACGGTTTCGGTGGGCGGGCCCACCGTGAACCAGGCGCCCATCATTGTTTCCACCCTGCAAAGCGCGACCACCGTCGATCCGAGCAGCGCGGTCACCTTGAGCGTCCAGGCCGCGGATCCCGAGGGCGCCGCGCTGACCTTCGCATGGTCGGCCCCAGTTGGGACGCTGACCGGCCAAAGCGCCACCGCGACCACTAGCCAGGTGGTGTGGACCGCACCCGCCAGCGCGAATGGCGACTGGAACATCACCGTGCTGGTCAGCGACCCAGCCGGCGGCAGCACGCCGTATGTCTTCTCGCCCACGCCGTCGATGCCCCTGCCCGTGAAGCTGCTCGCGATCAACGACTTCCACGGTCAGATTTCGGCCGGCAAGACCGTGTCCGGCCACAAGGTCGGCAGCGCGGGCGTGCTCGCTTCGTACCTCAAGACTGCCATGGCAGGCAAGGAGAGCCGCACCCTGATCGCCGAGGCTGGCGACTTGGTCGGCGCCTCGCCCGCCAGCTCGGCCCTGCTGCAAGACGAGCCCTCCGTCGACTTCTTCAACTACTTCGCCAACAGCACGTGCGGCACCATGCCGGATCCCTCGAAGCAGTCGATGGGCCTCGACCGCTTTGACGTGCTCTTCGATCCCGGCTGCAACCTGGTCGGCGCCCCTGGCAACCACGAGTTCGACGAGGGCGTGGATGAACTCATGCGCCTCCTCGGCGGCGGCAATCACGCCAAGGGTCCCTTCCTCGACAATCCGTGGCGTGGGGCTCGCTTCCCCGTCGTCTCGGCGAACATCACCAAGGCCGATGGCACACTCCTCTTCCGCCCGTATGTCATCAAGGCCATCGAAGGCGTCAAGATCGCGTTTGTGGGAGCCACCCTGCGCGACACGCCGAACATCGTGTTGCCCTCGGGCGTGGCTGGCCTGACCTTCGGCGACGAGGCCGATGCCATCAACGCGCAGGTGGCGCTCCTCAAGGCGCAGGGCATTCACGCCATCGTGGTGGTTCTGCATTCGGGCGGCACGGGCCAAGCCGCCTACAGCGGCGCGACCAAGCCCGGCTCGGGCGCGTTGTCGAGCGATATCGTCGGCCTTGTCAATCGCCTCGATGGCGAGGTGGACGTGGTTCTCTCGGCGCACTCCCACGCCTTTACCAACGCCTTCGTGAAGAACGCGGGTGGCAACGACACGTTGGTCACGCAGGCCTACTCGGCCGGCACGGCCTATGCCGACATCGACCTCACGATCGACCGTCAGAGCGACCAGATCCTGACCAAGACCGCGAACATTCCCACGACCTACGCCGATTCCGGCCCGGGCCTGCCCCCCGACGTTGCCATGCTGGCGCTCACCGCCGAGGCCGAGGCCATGGTGGCGCCGATCGCCAACGCTCTGGTCACCACCTCGACTGGAATCATCACCAAGACCCAGACCGCGGCTGGCGAAGCGCCGCTCGGCGACCTCATCGCCGAAGCCCATCGCGTGGCCATGTATGCTGACTTCGGCGTCACCAACCCGGGCGGCATGCGCGCCGACCTGCCGCAATCTTGCGCGACCACCCCGTGCACCATCACGTGGAACGACTGCTTCACCTCGCAGCCATTCTCGAATCAGGTGATGGCTCTGACCCTGACCGGCGCGCAGATCTACGCCGCGCTCGAACAACAATGGACCGGCAGCAACAGTGGGTCGAACTCCAAGATCCTTCAGATCTCGGGCTTCACCTATTCCTGGTCGGCATCGGCCACGCCTGGCAGCCGCGTGGTTCCAGGTTCGGTTAAGAAGCTGGACGGCACGCCCATCGGCATGGCGACGAACTACGTCGTGGCCATGAACAACTACTTGGTAGCTGGAGGCGATGGTTTCGCTGCTTTCACGGGCGGCACCAATCGCGTCACCGGTCCCATCGACCTGGATGCCTCGATCGCCTACCTGCGCACGTTGCCGGCGCCGGTGAGCGCGTCCACCGACGGACGCATCACGCAGATACCGTAGTACCTCGCGAACCTAACATCGGGCCGACGTCTCTGCGAGGAGCGCCGGCCCGATTCCTATCTACGCGGGCTAGCTCTCAGACACGACACGTCGATATTCTTGGTACAGGGCGGGTCTTGATTGACGTAATCTCTCCGATCAGGCACAGCGAAATGGCAGTGGAAGAAGGCATTTTCAATCTACCTGCGCGCAATGGCGCGCGTGTACTCCTGTCGTCGGTGTTCGGCCCGTACTGTCAAGACGACAAATACGGCAGCCGTGCCATCAACCCAATGGAGCTCTTTCACAATCAGGTCACGCGCGAGCAAGGTTCTTTCTCGCTTCGGGTGTTTCATCCATCGCTGGGAATCCGGCTGATCCAGGCAAATATCTCGGCGCCTTGCACGCTGCTCGATTTTCCGACGCTGGAGATCTTCGAACACGAGATCGCGAGCCACCACTACGACATCATCGGCATTTCATCCATCGTGGCCAACGTCGGCAAGGTAGAGAAGATGTGCGAGGTCGCGCGCGCCCTGTCGCCACGCTCCCGCATCGTCGTGGGCGGCCACGTTGTGGCGATCCCTGCCCTGGAAACCATGGTCGACGCCGATCACTTCGTGAAGGGAGAAGGGGTCGAGTGGATGCGACGCTTTCTCGGCGAGGACCCGGAAGCGCCCATTCGCCATCCTGCCGTCTGTTCGTCGTTTGGGTTTCGTTTCATGGGCCTGCCTCTGCCGGTCCCGCGCGCAGCGATGCCCGCAGTCGTCGCACCTTCAGTGGGTTGTCCCATGGGCTGCGATTTCTGCAGCACATCCGCCTTCTTCGGCGGCAAGGGGAAGGTCCACAGTTTCTTCAAAGACGGCCACCAGCTGTTCGATGCCCTTTGCGACATCGACTCGCAACTGCATTCATCGGCTTTCTTCTTGCTCGACGAAAACTTCTTGTTGCATCGCGATCGGGCAATGCAGTTGCTCACTCGAATGCGCGAACGGAACAAGTCGTGGACGCTCTACGTCTTCTCGTCCGCGAACGCCATTGCGCAATACCCGATCGAAACCCTGGTGGAGTTGGGTGTGTCCTGGGTCTGGCTCGGGTTGGAATCACCGAGGTCGGACTACAAGAAGCTCGAGAACGCCGACACGGTCAAAATGGTCCGATCTCTTCGCGAGCACGGCATCACAACCATCGGATCCTCTATCATAGGCTTGCCCCACCATACGGTCGAAAACGTGCGGGAGGAGATCGAGTATGCCATCTCTCACGAGACGGATTTCCATCAGTTCATGCTCTACACGCCGATGCCGGGAACACCTCTCCATGAGAAGAGCCTGCGAGAAGGATCCCTGCTTCCCGAGGTTCCGTACGCCGACATCCATGGACAGTTCAAGTTCAACTTCCGGCATCCCAAGATCTCACGGGACGAGTCCAAGCTGCTGCTTGACTGGGCATTTCGTCGCGACTACGAAAGGAACGGCTCCAGCGTCTACCGGCTATTCAAGACCATGCTCGCCGGCTGGCGAAGATATTCGCAACACCCCGATCCCCGGGTGAGCCGCCGATTTCACCGGGAAAGGCTCGTATACAAACACATCATGGATGCGAGCCTTCGAGCGATGGAGTACAGGCTTGCGCTGGAAAACAGACCGTCTGCTCGCCAGCAGGTGAAGTCGCTCCGGCGGCAGATCAACGCCGAATGCGGAGGAATGGGACGATGGATCGGTGCGGCTGCGGCTCCGATCTTGTTCGGGACCAACGTTCTCGAGCAGCTTCGTGTCGCTCGCGGCTGGACGTACGAACCGAAAGCGCGGATTGAGCGGCGCAATTGGGGAACCGCACCTATCGTTCGCTGAGATCCCTATACCCAGCCGGCTGGTAGAGCGCCGCAATAATGAATTCGGCCCTGGCACCAATGAATGCGCCAGGGCCGCGTCGGATTTCCAGGCTACTTGCTGCTGCTGCTCTTTAGAACCGGCCAGCGGCGAAGCGACCGGCGTGATTCACGACGGCCCACACGGTGTTGGTGTCGGGGTCGACGCCGTAGGTGCCGAGGGTGTAGCTCGCGTTCCAGGGACCGAACACGAAGTTCGGCGTTCCACCCACGTCTTGCGCGACAGCGCCGGTCAGGTTGCCCGCGCTGTCCACCGCGGCCAGGCCGAAGTTGCCACTGACCAACGTGGCATCACTGACGCTGTTGCGGTCAAAGGACATCGACAGGGCGATGGTGTCGCCACTGCTGCTGCCAATGTCCGCCGTGCCCCACAAGGACAGGATGGCGCTTGATGTGGCGCAGGTGGGGGCATCCCACCCGATGTCCACGGCATGGGTAAGGGCGCGGCTGATAAAGTCCGTCGCCGTGCTGGTGTTCTTTCCGGCCAGGAACTGCGCCGTGGTGCCGGAGAAGGTGAAGGGCGTGGTGGGGTAGGAAGCGCCCTCGGCCACCAGGTACTCGGTTCCGTTCGAGCTGTAACCCCAGGTCTGCTTCTTGGCGAAGGTGAGGACCGGCGTGACGTTGATAGGATAGGCGGCGTTCCCGGCACCCATCGGGTAGCTGGCGTCCGACTGCCAGTTGCCGTGCGTGTCGGAGTAGAAGTCCACCGTCATGTTCGGTCCATCCACCGTGAAGATGTAGTAGCCGACCGTGTAGAGCTCCTGGGCCACAGCGGTCTCACGCACCTTCTGCCCGTACCAGGTCGCATTGTTCGTTGCCTTGGGCGTGTAGAACTTGCTGCTGTCCGAGGCGCCGATGAGCTCATGCACGCTCGACAGACCGTCGGGGCTGGCGATGATCGAATGCTGGTTCATGTGGTCGTGGCCGGCCAGGAAGTACTTGACGTTGTTGCTCTGCAGGCTGGCATAGAAGGCATTCTGCATGTCGGGATTGGCGTTGGTGTAGCCCTGGAACATGGTGTCCTGGTGGCTCTCCGCCATGAGCGGCTGGTGGGACAACACGAAGGCATGGTCGGTGCCGCGCGTGCTCTTGTCGAGCCGGCTGCTGATCCACGGCTGCTGCTGCGTGATCGAGTAGCCGAAGTCGTAGCCTGCCTGCGAGATGTCCACGCTCGGCGTCACCCAGGGATCGACGATGACGAAGCGGGCGTTGTTGTAGTCGAACGAATAGCTCATACCATCCAGCTCGGTGCTGACCGAAGTCGGGCTGCTGAAGTTGGTGGCACCGAAGGTCTGGCTCAGACCACGTGTTTGCGGGTAGAGCGTCTGAAGAATCGGGATGGAGAAGCTGTTACCCGTGCCATAGGTTTCGTGGTTGCCGCGCATCGGGAAGAAGCCGATGCCAGCGTCGTAAAGCTGCTGAGCGGCCTGGGCGCGCACGGTTTCGTCGGCGTCGTTGCCGGTGTCGGCAAGGTCACCCACCTGGATGACGAACTTGACACCTGCCTGGATGAACAGCGGGTTCAGCTGATCGATGATCGAAACGGCAACTGTGGTCGGGTTCTGACTAGCTGGATCCGCGGTCGTCCATTGCGTGTCCGACATCACGCCGAATTTCCAGGCCGAGGACGTGGGAGGAGTGCAGACGCTGGCCAGAGCGGCCGTGTGCACGGAGAAGTCGTACTTCTTGCTGGCGCCAACCGCGTCGGTCACAACCACGGACACGACCAGGTCTGTCGACCCGGTGGCAGGCGCGGTCAGGCTCACTTGCGAGGTGGTGCCGGTGTCGGACTGCCCGGAAAGCGAGCCGGCCGACGTCGACCACACGAAGGTCATGGTGCCCGCCTGCGGGTCCATCGCCTCGACAGAGAACGCAACCGTCGCGGAAGGATCAACCACCAAGGCTGATTGCGCGGCGTCGACGATGGCCGGCGCGATGATGGAGACAGGCGCTCCCACCGGGAGGTACAAGGTGCCGTGAGTCGTACCGCCGTGGCCGTCGCTGACTGCCACGTCGAACTCGCAGTACGTGTCGGTCGCAGAGGCCGACAGCGTGAAGGAAGGCGTGGCCGAGCTCGCGCTGGTGAAGGTTCCCGCAGCGCAGGTAGTGCCGGTGCTCCACAGGTAGGTGAGCGCGTCGCCATCGGCATCGCTGGCCGTCACCGACAGTCCGGTAGGCGCGCCCAGGGTGATCCAGCCGGGCGTGGCAAGGACATCGCTGACCACGGGCCAGTTGTTGAACTTGACATTGACGTCGGCCTGACCCGTGCCATTGGCGTTGGACACGTGGATCACGATGGACGCCGACGTGGTGGCGTCGTGATTGTCCTTCACCTGGATAGTGAGCGTTACGTCGCCCTCGCTGGCGGGGGCGGTCCAGGTCGTGGTGGCGGCGGTGGGGGCGGAGAAGCCCGCGCCGGCAGGATTGGCCGACCACGCGTAGGTGATGGTGTCCTTGACCTGGTCGTCGTGGGCCTGGACCTTCGCGGTGATGGTCGCTCCCGGAGCGATGTTGGTGGATGAGACCACCAGCGAATCGATGACCGGGACGGTGTTTACGAAGTCAGCGGGAGCATTGACGGATTGGGCCGTGATGGCCACCGTGGTCACGTGATTGTGCAAGATAGCGACATTGGTCGCTTGTCCGACGTAGGCCAGGACGTTGCTTGTGTCGCTGGCGCTGACCGTGAACGTGTAGTTGCTGCCGGCCGGCAGCGAGGAAATGAGGGCGCCGTAGCTTCCCCCTGATCCCTGCGGAGACAGGGTCACTGGCTTGGGCGCGTACAGTGCGGGGCCGGAGATCGTGACAGTGACCGGACCGAGCGGAACGGCGCTGAGCGCCTGCACGCTCACGTCGGCCGAGCCCATTGCAGAGGGTTGATTGTTTTGCCCGCAGGCGGAGAGCGCTGCTGCGATGGCAAGTGCCCCGAGGGGCAAGAAGGCGGAACGAGACGAGCGAAGGTGCAACATGATAATCCTCCCTGGGTTATGGGGACGGTCGCACCCTATTCCTTCGTCCGTGCAGCGCACGCGACGGCTACGCGACAATTACGAAAACACAAATGGCCGGCTTGTGACGACTGTGACAACACTACGGACAACATCCCCATTCACGGCGATCGACGGCATCAGGGCGTAACTTCGAGGTCGTATCCGGCGAAGTCGGTGCCGCCACGGCTGTCGTGCAGCACGATCCACAGATGGACCAAACCAGGAGCCCCGGACGTCCAGGTATTGTCGGCGAAGGTTGTATCGTTTTCAAATTCGCTCCTGCCGGTGATGTCATGTGCAAAAGAACCTGCGGTGGCGTACCAGGAAACCCGCATGGCTTCGTAGTGGTTGGGAAGCGTGTGAGTGAGCACATCCCACGCGGGGTAGCTCTCTACCGAGTCGGCAGGCCAGCTGACCGTCAACGAGACCGTCTGCCCGGCCGCAACCGGGAACGGCGCGCCCCCGACCGAGACCGGAGGCACCTCGACCGGATCGGAACCGGGTTCCTGTAGAGTGAAAGAGGCGATCACCGGGTTCTGGTTAAGCGTGTAGTCCTTTGTGTACTGGATTACTGCCAAGCCCGGAGCATTGGCTAGCCCGCAATAGAGGCGCTGCATCTGGAAGGCAACGATCGAATCCTCGGCGCCCATCCCGACACGACGCATATCCTCAGGAACCGACAGGCTAAGCCGAACCGGTAGGTAGTACCCACCGGTGACGTCGGGATCGCGCGGCCGGAAGGGTGGCTGGTCGCCAACGGGCGGCGGCGTCAACGGACCGAACAAGGTGCATGAGTCAGACGGAGCCACTGCGGAGTAGGTGTCGAGCGAGTCACCGGCCACGCCGGGCGATGCAATCTCGTCCAGGCAGGCGGTGCTTACCGAGTTGCTTTCCGTCGGTGGTTTGGGTTTGTCACACGTGGCCCAGAGCAGGGGCGTATTGATGTCGGCGGTCGGTGCGGGCCCTGGCACGCGGCCGTTGCTATCCACGGCCAGGGCCTCGTAATGGAAGGTCGCTTCCCCGGGAGACCGGGGATCAGCCTCCGCGGGTTCGCTTTTCACAGCCAGGATCGCCGGCCCGCTAATCGATGAGATTGGTGCACCGACCTGCGGCCGGCAGGCAGAAGCCAGGACGAACAGAAGCAAAGCTCTGAGGCTTGTGGTTTTCATCAGAACTCCATTCGCGCCCCAATCACGGGCAATACCGGCAAGCCAGCAATGTAACTGCGCTGGCCGTAGTTGGCACTGTAGATGATCTCCTCGGGGCTCTTCCGATTGGTCACATTCTGCACGTCGGCGAAGATGTTGAATTTGAGGCGCCGGAACACGAAGGCTTTCTCGACGCGCACGTCAAGCGAGTAGAAGGCGGGAATACGGATCGAGTTTTGCGCCCCGAAAATGGGCTCGTACTGCTGAGCTGTACTGTTGAAATAGGCTCCCATGACTGGCGTGCGCGGCGCTCCCGTGGTGTAGCGGAAGCGCGCCCCGGCCAAAAGGCCGCGCGTGATCTCGTAGCTGGCCAACAACGCCAGCACGTGGGTCTGGTCGTAGTCGAACAGACGCCAGTTGCTGTCCGGCCGATCCTTGCGCTCGCTGCGGATGAGCGAGTAGCTGAGCCAGCCGAAGAATCCCTTGGTCAGCTCCTGCCGCAACAGCACCTGGCCGCCATAGCTGCGACCGATCCCGGACTGCTGCAGCGACTGGCCCTCAGGCGGCGACGGCAGTCCACTGCGCGCGACCAGACTGTACAGCCGCTTATAGAACCCCACGGTCTCCAAGGACAGGGTTCCCGTCAATTTGTACGAAACTCCGCCGCTGACGTGAATTGCGGACGAGCTTGACAGATTCGGATTGCCGAAGACCGGGCTGAGATCCTCGACCGCTGGTGGCTGGCCGTAGATGCCGCCACCCGCGGTGAAGGTCAGCTTGCGGGTGGCGCGGAAGGCAACCGACAGTCTGGGATTGGGAAGCGCGGCCAGCGCTCCAAAGTGGGGGTTCCGTGCCAGATCCATGCGGCGGTAGCCCACGTCCGGTGCAATGTAGCTGTGGGGAAGGCGCAGGCTGCCGTCGATAACCGTGGGCTCGAAGCGAAATCCCGGCGTCAGGGTCCAGCGGCCGATATTGATCTCCGCAAAAGCATAGGGCGCGGTTGACAGCAGATTGACCTTCCAGTGATCGGACGCCAAATCGGTACCGGGCGACTGGCCGAAGACCGTGATGTCGCCTTCGCGGGCCGGCAGTTCCAGTGAGCCAACGCGGTCAGAGGTGCTGCTGCGGCCTTGGAAGTCCAGGCCCATGGAAAGCACGACCTTATCAGCTACCCGGCGCCGGTACGAGGCGCGCAGCGCATACTGCCAGGCGCTGGTGTCCAGCAACATAGGCGTGCCGCCGAAGTTCCACTCTTGCTGGTTGCGATCGTAGCCAGCAGAAGGTGTGACGGCGATGCTGGAACCGTCGGCAAACAGGCGCGTGTAGCGCACGATGAAACGACGGTAGAGCAGATTCTGGTCCTGGGTCTTGACTTCCATGGGATCCGACGAGGGAACGGTACGGGTGAGGTGATCGTCAGATGCCAAGAAGGTTGCGGAGAGTTCCTCGTCCTTTCCCAGGGTGGCCGAAACCCGCACTTGATAGTCGTCGTAGCGAGGAATGGGGAAGAAGTCGCCCACGTCCTTGGACACGGCGGCCTTCAGCGTCTGGTCGAGATAGCCCTGGCGGCCGGACACAGCCAGTCGAAGATTGGGCGTGATGGCGGCCCTGACCATGCCCGACACATCCATCACATCCGAAGCCACGTAGCCGTGTACGCCCTCGCGCCCGGGATCCTGCAGCTCGATGCGCACCAGCCCGCCCAGTCCGCGGCCGTAGTCCGCCCCGTACGACCCCGGTGACAGATCGATGGAGCGCACCAGATCCGCGTTGATGGTCGAGCGCATGCCGCCCACGTGGTACAGCACCGGGATCTCGACCCCGTCCACGTTGACCCGGGTTTCCTGCGGTGCCGATCCCCACACGATGAGCGCGCCGGAACCGAAAGCGGATCGACCCACCCCGGGCAGGTTCTGCACCACCTTGAGTGTGTCACCCTGCGTGCCGGGGACACGCTTGGCCTCTTCGGTGCGCACCCGTGTCTCGACCACTTCTTTCCTGATGCGCGGGGCGCGCACCACCGCTTCTTCGTCCACGTCGGCTTCCTTGGGCTCGACCATGTACTTGACTGACTTCTTCTTGCCTTTGCTGATGACTTCTTCGGTCTTGATGGTCACCAGCTCGCGCGACGACAGCTCGATGACATGCGGGCCGGGCGGTACGTCGGTGAAGGCAAAGGCACCATCCTGGTCGGTGGACGCCTCGATTCCCTGATCCACGATCCTGACCTTGACCCCGCGCGAGGGAACCTTGCTGAACCGGTCCATGACCACGCCCTCGAGATTGACCTGCGGACCCACCGGCACCAGCACTTCCTTGACCACGAACTTGTACGCATACTGGATCTTCACCGGCACCGGGGTTCCGTCCAAAATAGCGGGATCGAATTCGAACTGTCGGGCGGCAGCCACCGCGGCCGCATCGAAGTCGGGACCATCAGGCACCACCACTTCCACGTTGCCCACGCGTCCCGTGTCTTCCACTTCAATGGAAAGCACGACCTTGGCCCCCGTGCCAGCGGCACGCTTGTCTTCAGGATAGACCGCCTCGACGAACTTCTTCAGCTTGGGTGGCCGCAAGCCTTTGCCGGGTTCCGCGGCCTCGCTCGGCGGAGACTGACCCCGCGCTGCCAGGGGAATCCCTGCCGCAAGGACCAAGGTGGCGGCAACTGCGAAAACACGCATGGTTTCGGAACCTAGGGGTAGTAGAACTCGAAGGCGGTGAGGCCAGCGCCCGCGGTGGGAGCCTCCCGGGTGGCGGCGTCGGTGAGCACGCCCGAGGCTTCACCCAGGGTTCCCTGCGAAGAATAGGCAATGGCGTGCCAGGAAGCCGACGTCTGTCCACACAGCGAAAAGGCGTCCACCCGCACGATGTAGTGGCCAGCCGGCGGCTGCCCTGTCCACACCACATTTTCAAGATCGCGCCCATCGATCTGGCAATCCTCGTTGGAATCGAAATCTAGATTGCCGTCCACGCCGCCGTCCGGGAGTTTGGGCTCTGCACTGCGCCCCTCGGCCCAGACGGTCACCAAGCCCGCATCGTTTGGAGCGAGGATCGGGGTCTGTACGTGCAAATCCAGGTCAACCGGCGCGTCCCAATCGAGAGAAACCACCAGCGTGCCATCAAGCCCCTGCGGTTTCAGATACAGCGTATAGATCGCCGCAGATCCGAAATTCCCTGCTGCATCGACTGCGCGTAGGGACAGGGGGAGCGTGAGCGTCACCGGGTCATTCGGGTCGGACAGCAGCAGCGGGCTAGTGGCCAGGGCGGGCGAAAATGACAAGCTGGCGCTGTAGTCGAACGCATGCGGATCGTCGTGCTCGGGGGCCAGGGCGGGTACCAGCCAGTAGGCATCGTCACCGGCCACGCCCAGGGCGACCGCGTTGGCGTCGGGCCCCACAATCCCGTGGATCAGCTTGTTGCTCGCCCCTGGAAAGATCGTCAAAGTCGTGGACAAGAGAGTCACTGTGGCCGGGATAGTGCTAGGCGTCCCTGCAATGGAGCCGTGCGCGGCCTGGCCGCCTTGCACGCGTATCAATGAGGTCAAGCCAGACGAGGAATTCGACGACCACTGGCAACCAGTGCACAGCGACCATAGTCCCACTAGACCCACGAACGCGCGGCCCATCAAAAACTCACCTCGCCGCGAACCAGCAGGGCGTTGTCACCCAGATTGGCAGGCATGCCCGAAGTATTGATGCCCAGATGGTTTTGGTTGCGGTCGTATTCGACGATCAGTCTGCCCCAGGGCGCCACACAGGCCGCGGCCACCGCCAAAGTGGAATAGCTCACATCCGTCGGGACGGGACTGCCCTTGGCGTTCTTGTTCGAATCCTGGTCGGGGTTGTAATAGTCGTAGCGCAAACCCAGGCGCCAGCGCCCGAATTCCTGGATCAGGGCCAGGTAGTAGCCCATCTCGCGCAGGCTCCGATCCAAGGTTCCACGCGGGTCGGCGGGAAACACGCCGCGATCCGCGTCGCTGGCCAGGAAAAACTCGGCCTCAAGGCTTGTCTTCAATTGGTGTGGCAAACGCGCGGACAGCGCCAAATCCGCCCCGAAGGCGAAGCGCGTGTAGTTCGACGATGGCCCGGCCGCTACGCCGGGAGTCCCGCTCACTTCCCCTGTGCCGATAGTGCCGCTTTCGTCAGCGTCGTTCCATTGCAGTGTCGGCTTGGTCGCTGTCGTTCCCGGATGGAATCCCGTGCCGCGCAGCCCGGAAACCCCGCCCGCAACATCGAACTTGGCCAGCGATTGCTCGATCCCCAGGCGGCCAACGAGGTCCTTCTGATGATTGGGGTCCAGTCCGGCAAAGCCGTTGCCGCCCAACGGCTGACCGTTCATCACTGCCAAGACGTACCTGACAAAGTGCCAGCCGCCGCCCACCCTGGCGCCCAGGTCGGCCTCTCCTGGAAACAACGCGCGGGCGGCCGTGCTTCGCTCCATGAAGAAGCGCCGACGATCATCCTGCGGCACCTCGCGCCCGAACGGGATCCTGAACAAGCCGACGGTTCCCATGACCACGGGTGGAGCGCCGTCGCCGTGGCCCGGCCATTTCGCCGAGGCTTCCACATCGAACAGCCGCAACTGGGGTCCGTTGACTGTGTTGCCGTCAATCTCCAAGCGGCCCTCGCCGAATTGCCGATCCATCATCACGCCCAGCCGGGCGCGCCGGATAAGAAACCGATCCTGGTTCAGGGACTGCCCGCTCACAGAGTCAAGCTGATCCTCGGATGATTGCCGGACTTGATAGTCAGCTTGCACATAGCTGTAAAGCGACACCCCGGCCATGCTCGCACCCACAGCGGGCGGCGCGTTCTTCTCGCGCGCATCTTCGCGCGCGGCGGCCTCATCCAAAGCTTTCTGCAGGCGGAGAACCTCCGCCTGTCGCTCGTTGCGGTCAGCGGCCATACGCTTGTCCGCCTCGTCCCGGGCGGCCTCGACCGCTGCGGCTTGCTCCTTCTTCAGAGCTTCCTCGCGACTCTGGGCCGCGGTTTCCTGTTCCTTGAGCTTTTGCTCAAACTCGGCCCTCAGCTTCTCGATCTCGGCGATCGGATCCGGCCCGGGCTCCGGCTTCGCCTTCTTCCCCTTGGTGCTCTGGGCAAGAGCAGTGCCCGCGGCGCTGTAGGCCACCAGGGCCAAGAGCAGGGCTGCCACGCAGGGGTTGCGCCGCCGCCATTCGTATTCCGAGGATTCGCGCTTCATCGACTGCACGCCCATCACAGCTTGCAGGTGTTGTAGTCGACGGGCTTCTGCCGCGTCACAATCTCTCCACCCCCGACGTTGGATGGCCAGTTCTTGATACACCAATCCGTACCCATGGCGTCCTCGTCGCAGCCCGCGTCTGTTCCGTCGCTGTCCGGCTGCGTACCACCGTCTGGTTGCACGGCTTGCGCGACGTCCAATTGCGGGGATTGGCCAGCGTCTGGTGGCGAGGGTGGGGGGGGCGCGTCCACCTGCGCCTTGCCGCCCGCACTGCACCCAGCCAGCAGCAGGCCTCCTAGAAAGGCGGTCAAGATTGCTCGTGTCAGTTGCCCGTACATCTCTCTTCTCCTTGTCGCTCGTGACAGGCTACTCACAGTAGCCGTGACTACACTGACCTGTGGCGCATGGCGCCGCAGTCGAGCAAGGGGTGCAGCTTGTCTTTCCCGTGGCCAGCATCTCGAAACTGCAATGGCAAGGCGACGGGTCGGTATAGTGCCTGAACACGGGCAGGTCGCTGTCCTTGGTCACGCGCATCGCGCACTGAGGAACCACACCGCGCTGGGCATAGATTTCGTTGATGTCAAAGGGCAGCGGGTCCGCTAGGGGATTACCCTGCATCCAGTAGATGATCTTCTTGGCGCCATCGTTGGTGGGCATGCCAGTTGAGTCCACCTGAGTGACGAACTTGAGAGCGCCCTGGATGGTGTAGCGTCCCTCGCGAATGTTGATCTTGTCCAGGCTTGTCGAGTCGGTGTCAGGCAAATAGGCCTTGAGTTGATTCACGCCGCGGACCTTCAAGGCACGAATGACATCGCGGCTCTCGTCGTAGAACTCGGTCGAGGTGTACCCGATCGTCGTGTCAGGCGAGGTTGTGTAATCCACCTTGTCCACCATCGACTCTGCGGTGATGCCCAGGCTTCCGGAGCCCACAATGGTCACTTGGCCGTTGCTGGCACCAAGCCCCCTGGCCCACAGCTCGCGCATGCCACTTATGGTCCCGTCATAGTTGAAGATTGTGGAATTGTCGGTGAACGTGAGGATATTCGCCTTGGCACCGCATGCGTACACGTCCAGTAGCTCATCGACCGTCATGGCATCGTAGTAGAAGGTCGTGGCCACAATGGGGACGAGACCCTGCACGGGCCCCAGGAACTCCCTGAAATTCGAGTTCAAGGGTTGCGCGCCCCCGGTGCTCGCGCCGTACGACGTAAAGCAACTCGTCCAATAGGTGTCGTTGATGACCAGGTCCGGGACTTGATCCAGGCCTCCGATGCAATTCGAAGGCGTGATCTTGCTGGTGGCGCCGGAGCCAACCTCGTCGTAGTGCGAAAAGGTGGGCCGGGTCAGGTTCTTTGCAGGAGTGACAATGTTGGCGACGGCCGAGCATCCCTCGGTGCTCTCGTTCCACAAGAGAAGAACGCCGGCCTGCTTCAGCTGGGCGCCAAAGTGCTTGATCACCGGCAATACCGCTGTGGTACCGCCCATGTAGATTACCTTCGTATATGTGCTGGCCACTGTGGAGCAGAGGGGGATCCCGCCTTGTGCGAGAGCCGCAGACTCTCCAGCGATTCTTGCACCAGCCAGCAGGATGCCGGAAATTGCCAGAGTCTTCGCGTGCTTCATGGGTTGCCTCCCGGCCGCTTCATGCTGGGGTGCCTATAGCAGCGGCCGAATTGACCGGTCAACAGAAATACACGCCGGTGCGCTCTTGTCACATCGTCGTGACAATGCCGTTGCATAACGACCCCACACGCATAAAGAAAAGGGGCACCCATTGCTGGGCGCCCCTTACTAGCTGCGCTGGCCGAACTCGAATTCGGTCAACCTATTTCTCTACTTACTATGGAGTCCCGAGGCCGGCCATGAAGCCGTACGCCGTACCCGAGCCAGGAGTGGTCAGCGCCGTGAGCGGGCTGAACTGGATCGAGTTCGAGTAGCTGCCGGCGAGGAACACTTTGTTGGTCGAGGAGATGCCGAGCGTCAGGACGCCCTGCGTGCCGGCCGAGTCGCCGTAGGTCTGCGCGCACTTGACGGTCTGGCCGTCCGAGGTCAACTCGGCGGTGAACCCGTCCGGAGAGGTGGCGCTCGCGGAGCTCAGGCCGAGGGCGCCCAGGCTTCCCGAGTAGGTGCCACCAACGTAGATGTAGCCGTTCGAGCCGGCCGCAACGCCGTTGGCGCTCTGGTCGTGGGCCGCATCGCCGTACGCATTCGCCCACACCGCCGAGATCGCCGTGCCGCTCACGCTGAGCTTCGCCACGTAAGCATCAGTCAGACCAAGGTAGGCCAGGCTGACGCCGCTGCCGAAGTTGACCGAGCCCGAGATGCTGCCCGCGATCAGGATGTTGCTGGTGTCGATCGCCGTAATGGCGTTGACGTCAGAGCGACCGCTGGTGCCCCAGCCCTGGGCCGCGATGACGTTTCCAGTGGCTCCCGCCAGCTTGGCAACGTAGATGAACGCCGTACCGGCAGCAGGTGTCGGTGACGACGTGGTGAAGAAGCTCGCCGGAGTGCCGGCGCCGTAGTTACCAGCGATGAGCACGTCCCCGTTGCTGTCCATGGCCACAGACTCACACAGCTGGTCGCCCACGCCACCGATCTGCGTACCCCAGAGCACGGACCCGTCCGCATTGAGCTTGGCCACCACAACGTCCATGCCGTTGCCAGTAACCCACGACGACGTATGACCCTTGAGGAGGCCGTTCCTGGTGGTCGATGCAGCAACCACCATATCGGCTTCGCCGCAGAGGACAAAGCCATCGAGGGCCGGATTGGAGGCAATCGCGACCAGGGAGCCGTTGCCCAACAGGACGTTGTGCGCAACAGGCGTGGCGAGCAAGGAAACGTAGAAGCCCGTGCCAGGCGTCGACGTCGCAAGGTAGTCATTGCCGAGATTGCCATTGCCGCCATTGGCGGTGAAGTCGATCTCGCTGGTGTAGACGCCGATCACGCCCACAGTCCCTGACTTCGAAACCGCCACGCCAGACGGGATCTGGTCGTTCGCGCCGGTATCGCCGAAGGTCAAGGTCTGCGTGGCCGCTCCGGCCGAATTCAGCTGGGCCAGATAGATGTCAGCGCCGCCAGAAGAAGTCACAACACCCGAGCCGAGGTTGAGGGGGAAGCTCGCGAAGAGCGTACCCACGACCCACGGATTTCCATCCGGGCCCACAGACAGTCCAACCACGGGAGCCGTCGTATTGGTCGACCTGGAGAACGAGGGGCTCATGCAGATCGGCGCGGAGCAGCTGTGGGTGGTGTCGGTCAGCGACGTGCAGACGTTGTTCGAAGGCACGCAAGCCACGGCCGGGCCGCCGCAGACGCCGGCGGTGCAGGAATCAACCGTGCCGTTGCTGGTGCCGGTGCAGCCATTGTGGTCGTTGCAGGCCGTGGTGTCGGGCTTGTTCCCGAGCGCGCAGGTGCCAGTCGGCTCGACGCAAGCGTTGACTTTGCATTGATCGACACCGGTCTGCGAGCAGACCGTGGCGACGCCGCCGCAAACGCCGGCCGTGCAGAGATCGCCGGGGGCCGAAGCGCCCGTGCAGGCCAGGCCGTCGTTGCAAGCCGTATTGTTGGGCTTGTTGCCGACCGCGCACTGACCGGTCGTCGGGACGCAAGCATTGGCCTTGCACTGATCGACGCCGTTCTGCGAGCAGGTGACCTGGGTGTCAACATGGCAGACACCCGCCAGGCAGGACGCGCCCAGCACGCACTTGTTGGAGGCGCTCGCGGTCGCGGTGCAGTTGGTGCCATCCGCCACACCGTTGCAGACGCTGTTGAGCGGGACCAGGGTGAACACGTGCGTGGCCTTGAGGCCCGAGGTGCTGCAGGTCGCGGTTACAGTGACCGTGACCGGCGAGCCGTTCTCAGCGCCCGCTTGAGCGGTGTAGGTGAGGGCGGCGGTGAACACGCTGGGGTCGAGGCCGAGCGCGGCCGGGGTCGAGGCGCCGAGCGTGGTGCCGTCCGAAGCGACTGCCGCCAAGCCGATGGTGCCGCCGCCAACGCAACCCTGAGTGGCAACGATGGCCATGCCCACCACATCGCCGCCCTTGATGGTGGTCTGCGACTGGTAGTCGTAGCCGAACACGGGCGCGGTCTCCGTGGTGTTGCCTGGGCCGGAAACTGGGAGACTCAGGTGGTTGGTGATCACGCCGCCCTTGGCCGTGCCGTCCGGGTACTTCCCATCATCCACCGTCACCAGGAAGGTGCAGGTCGTCTCGGTCGCGCCGACTTTCAGCGTGAACGTCGTGGTCGCCAGGTTGGCCGTACCGAAAGTGCCGTCGGCACCGCAGTCTGGGGAAACCCAGCTGTAGTTCAGGGCGTCGCCGTCCGAATCGGACGCGGTCACGAACAGGGGAATCGCCACACCCGTGACGATGGGCGCGGTGGCCGGCGCGACGATGCCCAGGCCCGAGATCACCGGGTAGGTGTCGAGGTTGGCAATGATCTTGGCGCTGCCAGCGGCGGAGGCCGCGTTCACCACGATGGTGAGGGAGGCGGAGTTCTTGAGCACGCCATTGGCATCGGTCACCGTGACGGTCACGTTGCAGGGGCCATCACCCTTAGCCGGGAGAGCGGTGAAGGTCACTTGCGAGCTGCCGTCGGTGTAGGTCAAGGTCGCGGGCGGAACTGCACCGTTGTCACTGCCCAGGACGTCGATCTCGTTGCTCAAGCTGCCGGCGCAAGTCGTGGTCCATGCCACGCCCATGGCCGCAGTCTGGCCCTTGTCAGGGTCGTGCGCGGTGCCCTTGATGATCACCGTGTCGCCCTGGGAAACCAAGAGCGAGCTCGCCGTGAACGAGTCGATCACGGGGGCCTCGTTGCTGATCGCAACGGCCGGGGCCACCTGGTTCATGTCGATGATGACGGAGGCAGTCGCGTTCTTGGCGATCGTCACGCCAGTCGCGGCACCGTGGTAAACCTCCGCGGTGCCGTTCAGGGCCGAGGCCGTGAAGACGTAGTTGCCGCCAATGGGCAGGTCGCTGACCAGTGCCGTGTACTGGGCGCCGCCGCCCACCAGGGGAACAACCAGCGGGGTGGCAATTCCACCCGAAATGGTCACGGTGACCTTGGTGACGTCGCCGAGGGTCAGTTTCTGCCCGTTCACGCTCACCGCAGCCGAGCCCGCGTCCTTGCCCTTGGCACAGCTCGCCATGCCGCTGAGGGCGACCGTGCCGAGCACGGCCGCCATCCATGTCATTTGATTACGTCGCATTTGGATCCTCCTTGAACACTGTTGAGTTTGCCTAACTGTTTCCGTTGCTCTTGTTTGACTCATTTGTTTGTCTCATTACTAAGGTCCCTATCTCTCCACCGCGCATGCAGTTCGTTGCCCCGGTGACTGTCGCCCGCCCCACACCGCCTCGC
>Ga0224523_1000475_pt1 | contig 20831 bp, 6 predicted proteins | sample CFST50metaG_FD_182732 | JGI IMG/M metagenome (GOLD analysis project Ga0224523, IMG submission 182732) | Peat soil microbial communities from Stordalen Mire, Sweden - C.F.S.T50 | ecosystem: Environmental > Terrestrial > Soil > Wetlands > Peat | place: Sweden: Norrbotten County, Stordalen Mire...
TGGAAATATCCAAAGAAAATTTATTACAACCATAAATTAGGAAAATAATAAATAAAAGTCTTGTTTTTTTCATATCAAAAGTCTTGTTTTTTTAATATCAATCGGGAGCGCATTCAGGATCATTATAATAGTCTTTCTGACTACCATAAGTTCCTGCCTGTAAATTTACTTGAAGTTTAAATCGTTTTATTAAAGTAGCTGTATATGTAGTGTTTTTATAACCATCAAACAGACTTGTAGAACCACAACTTTTTCCAAAATTATCTTTCGCACCGTTATAAATTGATAGATTATTAATATACCATGCACCCCCATTAGGCAATAGACTTGTTCTAACGATGGAATTAATTTCTCCATAAGTTCCAGAATTATTTGCAACATTAAGATGATCAGCCGATGCATTTGTACCCGAATTATCGGCAACCCATGCATTATATTTAGTCTTAAAATCTTGCAACGCAGTTGAAGGATTAGTTTTAAGAGTAGCTTGATATTCTAGAACCATATTTAACAAAGTTTCAACATGGGCTCCAACCTCATGGCTAAGAATAATTAATGCTTGCTCATCAGTTAAGTCTTTTTGAACCGAAACATTTATTTGATACCTGATAGTCGTCGCTCCAATTAAATCGCTTGCTTTAATCATTAAGGCATTAACCGATGCCGTGCTACCATTTTTTGTAATAACAAAATTTAAACTTGTACTACCTTGACTTCCTGGTGATGGTTGATGATCAAAATAAAGATCAAGACCTTGATTATCTAAGGTATTACCTGCTATAAATTGATCAGTTACTGCCTTAAAAGCAGTATTTATGTCCATTATTTCAAAAACTAAAGTAGTTCCTTCTTGACAATCTGCGGCGCCATCTGGTTTATTCGCATTTGTTGTTCCAGTATAGTTTTGTTCAGTTTTGTCCCAATTAAATACACCTTTCCCATTATTATCCATATAAGATATTGGATTACAAAGAGTAAAATTATAACTGCTATAAGAGGGATACTTTTTAAACCATGGATCTGTACTTAACCACCTCCCAACCCGACTATCATAAATTCTCGCTCCAAAATCCAAATTAGCACCAGTAACTCCTGTAATCTCATCATCTTTTTCCTTCCCATTAAACCCAAACTTGTATTTATCTGATGAAAAACTCCTTCCCGGCATCAACATACCAAAAGGATAATAATCCTGGCTACTACTTATATCTGCAATGTAATAATCAGTCTTATTGTCAGAAACATTTGTTTGGTCATATGTTCCTGCTTGAGGTGTGTAAATATATTCCAAACTACCAGTTGTTGTATGGGTCCAATCTCCATTACCACCGCCTGTATGTTGAGAATACCCATAAACATCCTTGGCTATTTTACGGTCAGTAATTGTTGTCAGTACATTTCCAAGATGATTTGCAAGTTCATATTCTTTACTTCCCAATTCACGACTGCAATAAGCTCCTAAACTTAAATTGCTTACTTTTTCATTCACTGTAAGCATTCCAAGGCGGCTGCTTCCGTAAATACTATAATCAGCCAGGTAAAGTGTGAGTGCATCAAGTTCGTTTGGTCTTACTTCATAGGTGGTCATAATATTGCCTTGTGCATCGCGTATGTAATAAGTTGTAGTGGAATGCCCGGTGATAATTGCAGTTTTTGAGATCCTGTTGCCTGTGGCATCATAAGCAAACACCAGGTTTGGCTTGGTGCTGCCTGTGGTTCTTGTAATGGACTTCACCTTGCCATAAACTGTCCATTCAATATCAGCTATTTCTTCTGAAACATCAGATTTCAAATTTCCGATATTATCATAAGTGTAGTTGCCTGTTGACTGTGGTTCAATATCGTCGGTATAAACAGTTGTGGCCCCGGCAAAATCATCCACATAAGCCAGCTTGTTGGTAGCATCCGAGGGTATACTTACCGTGGGATCGTAAACAGTATTATCAGCTTTTAAATAATAATACTTCAGATCATCCATTGCCGGAGTTGTGGTATTCTCGCCATTACGGCTTAAAGTAGTAATGTTTCCATCGGCATCATAGGCGAATGTGCTCTTATAGATATTATCAATAAGATTGTCTCCGCTGCCCCATGCATTACTTGCAAGATTGGTGTTTGAGATCATTTGTGTGATGCGATTCAACTGGTCGAATTTGTAGGCGGTTAACTGTGGGGATGCCGCTCCAAGGTCATTGTAAATAGAGGTCACCATATTGCTTATATTGCCATTGTACAAATCCGGCGCATCAGTTGCCAGGTAAGTTGCATTGCTTTTATCTGCAATAAATTTTTCATTCGCCAACACAGTTTTTATTGGCGAATAATCGTTTGTAAAGTATCCCAAAGTATATCCAAAAGCATCTCTTCCCGTCATGCTGTTAAGATTATCCTGTACCTGCAAAGCCCCATCTTTGCCTATATCACACTGCGCATTCAGCGATTCTGAGTTCACTCCTTTAATCCAGCCCAGCAGCGTATAAGCATAGTCAAGCCCCTGTACTTTATGTTCGCCAAGTTCCGTTCGTGCTAACGGGCCGTGAAGATAATAAAAATATTCCGCATCCTGATCCCAAATTAAATTATTTCTTGAAGTATATGCATTTGTGAGCCTGTTATCATCGTCATATTCATACTTATGCATGAACTGGTCGCCTTCGCCGGGCTGGTAAGTTACACGGTTCACATTGCCCGATACAAGGTCATATTCATAGTTTATCCGTTTATACTGCTGGTCGGCTCCCCATACAGCAAGAGCAGGAATGTCCTGTATTAAATCTTTTACATTTCCATGCACATCGTAGCTATAATGGGTGGCGCTTTCATAATTTCCATCGCCATCCATATCAAGTGTGGCGCTTGCAACACGGCTTCGCAGGTTATCCTGAGTCAACACACCCGTGGATAATACTGTCTGAGCATCGTAAGTGGTGCGGGTAATCTGTTCATTATCCTGGTCAGGGAATGTATTATCGTTTACCACGGCGCCAGTCACCAAGGGATCCATTGGCAATAATTCGTAATCAATAACAGGATTCGATCCGGGAACTACATAGGTGACCGTTTGGCTACTTTCGCCCACTTCTTTTATTCTGCTTTGCCCGTCATACTTGGTATAAGAATATTTATCATCATCAGCCTGCTGTGCATTCTGAGAAAAACGAAGCCTGCCAACTCTGTCGTAATAAAATGTAGAAGTTCCCGCATCAGGTGTAGTTTGCTCATAGGGGCTGTTCAGCGTGGTATATTTATAATTGCTTACTTTTTTATGGCTGGTGGTTACGGTCGGGCAATGCCCCGGGTCCGCCCTGTGTTGCTCTACCTGGGATAAATGTGTATTGGCATCATACATCAGCGTCAATGGGACAACTCCTTCTGGAGGTACAGTTCGCGTAAGGTTGCCCGACTGGTCATAATAGTACAAAGTGTAATGGTATTCCTTGTCAGGGTAAGATACCTCCAAGCTCTCGCTGTATTCGGAACCGTTGAAACAATGATGAATGTAGTCATCCTTAAAATCGTTTATGGTCTCCTGCTGTTGCGTGTTGTATTGCAGCAGGGCATAATAATCTGCAATGTTGTGCGATTCTTCGCCGCAATCTTCTTCACCCTGGCAATCGATAACATGGGGTAAAGTTACGCTAACAGGATTGCCGTTTACATCCAATAGCTCAGGGCTACTTCCCTGGTTGGTTTGACAGTTTGTTATCCATGTCTCCATCTGGGTTGGGGTAATAACATCATCCTCCGTGAGGTTAAAGGCTGTATTGTACTGTCCTGCCATATATGTTGCATATTCTGTTAGCGTATGAGAACCGGGATGAGCATCATCATACTGTTCTTTCAAACTCTTAAGCTCCATGCACGTGCAGTTAAGCTCCATTTGAGGGCACTCAACATAAACAGGCCACGAATATGTAAAAGGAGTGAGAAATAAACTACATGCGCCAACAGGACTCAGGCAATTATTGCATAATACCTGTGCACTTATCTGAACCTCTCCCAGATAAGTAGGAACATAAATAGTCAATCCATATGGACAGTCTTTGGTAGGTTCACTTACCAAAGCCGTATAATCTACAGGTGAGGATACATAGTTGTTAATATCATTAGCCAATGCACTCACAAGTATGGCAGGATCATTGACATTAAAACATGCGTTGAGCGAAGTTATTCTTTGATAACCTGTACCATCACTAATATCTATTTCTATTGCCTGGCTGTTTGATATAGTAGGAGATATATAATCCAGGCATAGAGTTACCGTACCAACCTGAAGGCACTGATCAGTGGCGACTTCACTAAATGTTTCAAGTGAATAATTATCTACTATCCCTGTTTCAAAGGGGTTAGGGCTTAAGTTAGGGTCGGCATAAGAGTTCACCTCGTTTATATCCGGAACGCGTATGTAAAATCCGGCTACCATGGGGTTGCCGTTTTCAAAAGCATCATTTTGTTCAGCAATATTGTCAGGTGGCACAGTGGCATCGTGCATATATGCACAAGGAACTAAAGCAATTACATCTTTTTCAAATTTCGATTTCCGCGTTTTGTATAAAGCCACGAAAGCCTGCCATTGTGCATCATTGCTCGTATTGTTTATATCTCCCGCCTCAACCCACATACTTGGCGTTGATAAACCATCGTAATAAGTAAGATAATTTAACATTGCGCTGTATTGACCAACGCCCTGTCCGTTATTTGTAAAAAACGGATCGGCATCCAGTAAGCCTTTGCCTATGGCAGGAGGGGTGGTTAAATTGCCGTCAATATATCCTGCTGCCACTGCGGCGGTAAAAGTACTTATGGTTGACAAATGATCATCAAACAAACGGCTTTGTTGCATATCCTCGCACCATAAGTAATGACAATACTCAGGATGAAACTCTACAAGACTCTGCCTTCCATTTATTGTTGGCGCGTTTCCAGTTCCGCTGCCGGATATTACTACTTCCGGATTACCGGCATCTGATTGATAAGTATCAATTGTTGGATAACTTCCATTGCAGTTACAAGAATTGGTGTTGTCAAATAATTTGGTTGCAAAACTTGATTGCCAGTTTGCACGCAATCCTGCCCAACTTGTGATCAATACACCCTGAGCATCCCTGAAATTTGCTACTTCCCAGGCTTGAGAATTGTTATCTGGCCACACATTCGGTGGGGTGTCATCAAGAGAAGTGTTAGGGTAATCTCTATCAACTCCAATAAAGTTCAACCAATTATTGTCTGCGATAAATGTAGTATTGTTTAAATCAGCAACAGGCTGGTCATCGAAATACTGTCCACCGGGGCTCATATCGGAGATCAGTATATCCAATAAGCTACTGCAATTAGTAGAGGTTGGTAAAGTGGTTTCGCAGTCTTGCGGTGTAGTGCTGCATGATAACATACAGGTTGCCACATAAGCGTTCCAGGCTTCAGAACCTTTGGTAAGATTTGCGTTTGTAGCCTCGTCTTCGCATCCCTGCCTGCAATAAAACTCAGCACAGGTACCGCAATCCGACAGGTCTATTGGTATAGTCCCTAAATCCGGAAAACATGATGATGATGATAAACTGGTAATATAACTGTTTAATGCCGCCTGATCAATTGTCAGCTTCTTTACGATCTGGTAACTACCCACACGCGGAAAAGTCACAGTAAACTGCCTGGTATATGGCGCTCCAAGATAGAAATCTTCATGACTTATACTACCACTGAATGCATATAACTGACCGGGTGGATATGTCCCGGTTACCTCAGTTGGACATGTATTGTAAACAATTATACTCAGATCGTAAACACAGTCATGATCCCCGCTGCATTGCTGTGAATATTGTTCCGGTGTCATCGTGTAGGTGAAGGTGTACCCGGTGTTTGCATTCGTAACCAGGAAACGAGTATCAATCACCATTGCCCCCTCGGCATCTTCCCAATGGTTTTTGCTGTTAAAGTCATCGGTTTGTTGAGTAAAGCCTGTGTTTTCAGGCAATGCATCCACATTGGCAGGGCTGTCGCCTACCAGAGAAGTGGCAATGACTTTTCCACTCAGGTTAGTATAACTGAGCGACAATTGCCCGTTCTCATCCTGTACCATTGTCTGTGTATAATGGCTCGCATCGCCTACCTCGCTGCCAAACAGCCTGTCAAGCTTGCCTTGCAACGGTGTGGCGTAATAATACTTTGTTTCATGACCGCTACCGGTTTTCAAATCATTGCCGGGTTTACTCTGCATCCTTACCCTGCCGTCGGTACCATAAACTGTTTGTGCAAAGGGGTATTGGTTTGCATCAGGGATCATCCCATAATTACTTACATCTTTAAAAGGATTATCCGCTGAATAATAATTGCTCGCTCCCTGGAACGTATTCAACCCGGCAGGACTACTTACCAAGCAGTTTGCAAAATATGCGTCATTGTCAAAATACTGTTTGTCGTAAACCACATCAGGCGTATTATACAAATTGAAATCGCTATAATATTTCAGGTTTGGGCTATGGTCTTTATCAGGTGCAAGCATGGTTTGGATGGTGGCCCTGCCCTCATAATCATAAAAGGTTTCTGTGATCAACGCTGTACTGTCGGTATTATTGAGTGTTACGGCCTGCCGCTGCCTGTGGCTGCCATCAAAAAAGTCCACTTCTTCTTTCGCCTTACCACCTTCGGCAAAGGCTGAACTGTATTTCCAGTTGCGGTCGGCATCCAGGTTATCCAAAGGCAGTGATTTGGGCGCACTCCATTTACCCTCTTTGCGTTTAACATACGTTGTTTCCATTAAACCCACACCACGAATCCGGAACATGATTGTTCCTTTATCATAAGCGAGGTTGATGATGTAAGTATTGCCTGTTGTAGTTATCCTTGTCGCATTCTTCCAATCGACAACAGTGGATGCATCGTAATAACTTTTAAAAACCCATTCCAGGTCGTATTCTTCGGCTCCCGGCAAAAAGTCCCAGCTAAACTCAAGAGTGTTCTTTTTTACATCTTTGTAAGAATACAAACCAGGCACCGTCTCCTGATCGAAAATATAATAACGCTCAACTTCTATCTCGCTCTCCAATGACACATCATCGGGCATCGTACTGATACTACCGGTTATCACTATGCCTGACAAAGCCGTATCGCTGTTAGATGCTTTGATTTCCATCAGTGTTTTGTAGCCTCCCGTACTGCTAAATACGGCCTGGTCACGGTATATCGTTCCAGCCGAAGGATCGTAGGTGATTTTTAACTGCCCGTTCTCATCCGGCATGGCTGAGCCATTTTCATTCCAACGGTGTAAAACAAACTTTATCCTTATTTCCCAGGGATTGCTGTATTGAACATTTGCTGTTTCATTATACTTCAGCCGCACAATATCATTTACCTCTTTATTACAAAACTCATTATGCCACTGTGGATGATGCGTCAGCATATAACTATACTTATCGTCCTGTAAGCCTAAAGTAGCTGAATAGGTAATTGCACTTCCTGTTAAAGGAATATTGTACCGGGTGATCCCGGCCTGCAATATACATGGTGGTATAAGCAAAAATACCAACATTAGCTTTCTAAGATATGAAATCAGAAATTGTTTCATGGCGCTTCATAATGGGTTACTACTAAAGAATAATTTTTATAGATGTAGGTAAGAACAGGTTTTTTATTGGTTATTGTAACAAACTTGCTCTCCGAAAAAACCGACATATCGGAAACTGTGGTTGTAATATTTTTATATTCTATGACTATTTTATAAATATCATTGCTTTCTTCTGTATTCGCTTCTTTATAGTAATAAATCAGTTTTTCAATAAAATCAGTTTTTTCATCAATATAAATATCAGCCTGAGTAATGGCTGATTTAGAATTATAAACTGAGATTTTTATCAGCCCATTGGTAACGCCTTTGTAAACGGTGGAATCATTCAGATATAGCAGAGTATCTATGTCAGCCAACGAAAATTTTTTCGCTTTATATTTGTCACTCACCGAATCAAAATATGTTATCGTTTTATCATTATAATCAATAAGCAATACACAACTTTTATTTGCTACCATTTCATCGGTAAGGAATTTGGAATAATAGTTTGAATTTGATTTCCTGATCATGCCTGTACCAATTAAACTCCCGACCTTGTCGGATTTTGATGTAAATCCGTTAACTATTACATCCGCTGAATATACAGGAGAATTGATATAGGCATCTGAAACTTTCTTCAAAATTCCGCTTACATCCTGTGAAAAACAAAAACTGCTTGCGTAAATAATTATTGAAAATAAACTAAAAAGATTTTTTTTCATTATCTATTAACTTTTTATATTTTAATTTATTAAAGTGGCATTGAAAACAAAAGACATTAGTCACTAGTCATTAGTCAACAGTCAATGTTTCCTGTTGGCTGTCAACAACTTTTCTCCTCTATACTCTTTATCTTCTACCTCCTACCAATTACCAATTACCAATTACCAATTACTGATTACTGATTACTGATTACTGATTACTGATTACCGATCACCAGTTACCTCAACGCCCTATTCTTTATTTGTAATCCTTCCTTCTTTAATTGTTTTAATACCGGCTTCTGTTTCTTTTAAAATTTTAGTAAGGCTGCCTTCATCATCATAAATATAGGAAGTTGCATAATTATTAGCATCTAATTCTGCTTTAAGTTTTAGTGATGATACATCATATACATAGCTGACCATATTTCCTCTTGAAGGATGAATGCGGAAGTCGTCAAAGTATACATCCTGGTTACTAACTATCGAATTATCATTAGAGAAAGATATTGTCATTCCTTTTGTTGAGGACGGAACAGTGAACTCACCATAAATCCTTTGCCATCCATCAATTATCTTATCTGTTGATGTAGTTGTAAGTGTAACAGTTGAGTTTGAAATAGGAACTGTGCAAGCAGCATCTGAAAAGAAAGTGAAAATTACTTTCGGATCCTCATAAGTGAACAGAGAATTGTATTCCTTTGTAGTCTGATGTTCTTTTTGTTTTGTCCAAACACTTGCAACATATTTTTCACCTCTTATGGGTGAGAAAGTACCGGCACAATCGCAAGTATCTACAACATATTCTCCTGTACTGCAAACATTATTTCTTTCATCTTCCTGAAGCGCAGCTTTTACTGTTTCACAATCTTTGTTATTTAAAACTATTGGTTGTGCCACTGTTAATCCGGCCCCAACATATAAACTTTTTTTACCGGTATGAGCTTCGACAGATGAGATTGAGAAAGAACCTGTAGGATTACCATTGCCCCAGTGGGCATTAATATCTTTACTACAAAAATCGCCCGTTTCAAAGTCTTCAAAAATCATTTCTTTGAATTTGGAATTTGATGCAATTGCAGTAACCACAGAATTGTCATAACCATATAAGGCTGAGGAATAATTACCTATTGCATCTTTATTTTCAAGTTCAAAGCCGAACGGAGAATACTTGGTTATTGTATTTTTTTCAACCCATCTTCGGTCTTTATTTGAAGGATCAGACCATGAGAATGGATGGAAATAAGTGTAAATACCGTCGGCCTGAATATCATTATTCTGAGTTCTGGTAGTGTCAAACACATAACTTTTCTCGGGTCGCCAGATACCTCTCAATCCTATTTTATATGGATTTACAGTGTTACCTATTGCAAAGGGTACAGAAGGAGAATATTCTCCTGAGCAACCAACACATAAATTTTCCCATATATCAGAGTACTTTATTGCTGAAGCATCGATGACCTTTGAAGGCGTAGTGTATGTTTTACTATTTTCATCAAAATTAATTTCTTTTGCAATGATGCTCCCAGCACTAAGAGATTGTAAATTCTTTCGGCCGGAACGGTATATCTCCAATGATACCATTTCTTTGTTTGCTGGTAGCGTTATGGAAGCTCCATTCTCATCTATACAACGAACACCATGATCTATTGAATTACCGATACAGACAACCGTTCCGAGCAGATAGCCATGAGTTAATGGAGCCGAAATATCTTTATAATTCAAAATTATTTCGTCTCCAACCGTAAACATACTTTCAGCTATATTTGTTAATTTTATAAACCCATTTGTAATATTGACATTGTCTGTAAAACTACATGTAGTAAATCCCCAGTTTTTATAAGCACAACCCATATTATCGTAATACCAATGGGCAGGATAGGTGTAATTATAAACAGGATCATTAAATTCATTTGTAACCTTTGTTAACAGGGGTTCACCTGTTTCAATATCATAAGCAAGATTTTCGGTTTTTATGACCGATTCACCAGTGGTTGTTATTACTTCTTTAAGAATTCCTGTTCGTGTGATTATTTTATTTGTCACCACCGTTCTCAGGCTTGTTTCATAATCGGAAATATATGGAATTGGAACTACGGTAAGTAAGGGTAAGGGTGGTTCAAACGGTATCATAAAAAAATCTACATTGACATCCATTCCAAATCCTTTTGATGTTTGTATATTTTCGTTAAAATCAGTAAATATGTCTTGGTCCTGGCCCATAGTAGCATAATCAAAAGTGCCGTCACTCAACAGAACTTTTACTTTACTCGACAGTAAATTCGCTTTGTTGTCACTATAAACATCTTTTGTTTGATATTTATATTCCTTTTTTGAAATAAGCTGGCCATCGGTAGAAAAACTCCCGTCATCATTCACTTTGTATGCTTGTTGAGTGACAGATTTTAGTTTACCAGCCATATCATTCAATACTATTGAGTATCCCTGGCTCCTTGCCTTACGTTTTTTAAAACTGCTGTATATACCGGGGATTGGAATTACTCTTGTGATTGCCGGATCATTGCTCATGTCGGTTTGATCAAAACTTACAGGAAATTCCTTAGGGGTATAAAACTCATAGATCATCAAAGGAGCGCGGGTATAAGTCAATTTATTATTCTGATCATCCGCATTCGCTTTGTCAGGTCCTATGCTTGTTACCGTCACCTTTCTATAGCCCACAGAAGCCCCGGGATAATAACTCTTCATTATAGGGTTTTCAACAAATAAATGCTGAGTGCTTCCCAGTAAAGTGGATTCTGCATATTCAGCAGGCGATGTAAGTGCACTTTCCTCATCACCTATTACTGGTTCATAAGCCACGCCGCTGCTGATTTCCTGCCCGTTTTCGGTAATTTTATAATTGTATTCTTGTCCATAATCAGAATTATTTACCCTCTTTTCATCCGGTGTAGTTGTAGGATCATCACTTCTGTCAATCCAATTATCACTTACATAAAGTTTTTTCACTCTTGTGCCACCACCATATTTACAACCATCAGGATTACAGAGTTTAATAATAGAATTGCCGTTCAAATATATATTTTTAGCAAACCCGAGAGTATTGCAATATCTATTAAAACCTGCTATTGATTTTGCTAAATCCGATGAAAGACTCAACCATGATAAAAATAGATTCTCAATCTGGGCATCCCAGGCAGTTGATGTGGTTTGAGATGCGTAATATACTAATTCCGGTCTGTTGGCTCTCAGATGCTCGAAAGCAGCCCGTCTGAATGGATGCACTAGTGTTCCTGAAAGATTGACTTTGCTAAGAGGTACTGACTTTAAAGTAATATAACCATAATTATTTTCAATTCCACATTTTTCTGCATCACTGTAAACATCTGCATACCCGCTTACATAATCATAAGCGTTGGCTGCTGCAACTTTTAAATTTGTAAATGTTTTAAAATATATTTTTGTCAAGTTTTTTAAATAATATTTTTTAATAAAATTTTGTTCATCTGTTTCTGAATTAGGATCACTATCTACATATGGTTTCCTTAATCTAAAATAAACTTTACATTCATTATTGCCATCAGGTTTGGCTTCGGCAATATTATTTTGATCCGGGCCACTTCTTGGCGCTGGAGTAGTCGATATTGGTGCAGAACCAAGACTAACTATATCGAACATTTGAGTTGCCGGCTGATTTTCCACATAAGCATAATCATTCGATTCATATTCAATGTTAATATCACCACCCGTCGGCAACGATATTTTCTTCAACAACCAAACATCAACTTTTGGTCCTTTTTCATCAGCGGGGGTTGTTCCCCAGCCTCCATATTGCGAATTCTGCTCTGTGTAAGGAAAGTCAACATAAGGATAGGTGTTATTTCCTGTGTAGTTCGTTGTATTTGGCTTATAATATCCCCATCGGTCAATATTAATTTTTTTATAGTCAGGATTGTCAATATTGGTTGGAATCAAGGCGCCATTAGCGTCTCTTGTCCCATAATCAAATGTATAAGGACTTAATGATCCTCTGTTGGAGTTTTTATAAGTAAAATAAACTGAAGAAAGGGTAAGTTTGCCTCTATTTTGATTAATATCAACGTTGCTACCAACCTCATAAGTGGGAATACCAGTATTGTTGGGTACATTGCCACAAAGATCATACGTATATTTAAAATTAACGGTCTTTATGGGAATGGCGCTGGTATTAACCGTACTCCCCGTTAGATAATAATCACTTTTAGCATAAAGACTTATTTTATCCAACTTATACATTTTTTTATTATTTGTAAGGTTTGTGGAAATTCCTCCGGCAATAAGATCATTAGCCATAACTGCATCTTCCCTGGGAGAAGTAGTGAATACTGCAATATGTGTTTTGGTTTCTATTGATTCCAGATAATACAATTCTTTTGTACCATATGATAGAACGCCTTTATCATCCTGAGGATCATTTTTATTTCCTTCAATATAATTTGATTTTTCATAGGGTACACGCCATTGGTACGCATCGGATGTCTTTTTGTAATTAAATTTCACCCAGTAACCATAATCAGCATTATCCGGTCCGTTTCCATTTACATCAACATAATCCGATGAGACCACATACGACAGTAACCATGAATGAGCATAAGCAGGTAATTCAGTTTGATTCAAATACTGATCCTGTATACCTATTGGATCTATCACCTGATTTTGTGATGGAACCTCAGCCAGGGTAGGATCATCATCACTTTGACCATCAACCGAAAAAGTAGCATCGAGTTGGGTTTTGTTATATGCCGGCAATCCATAAATATAACGCATACCATCAGGTTGTAAAACACTAATTTCAGAAATTTGAGAAAGTGGTGATTGAAAATCTTTGGTTTTATGTATTCCTGTTGGATTATTAGGATCTGTAAAATCATCATATTGAAGATCTTTGCTAAATCCATATACTTGCGCCTGTCCCGTGGTAAAATATTCAATATTTGTTGATCTTTTTTGACGTTGTTTTTTGGTTTGTGATTGAGATGATAATGTATAGTTTGTGGTAGTAGAACCTGTAACATCAACAAAATTGTTTTCTGCAATAAATTGCCTGTCAAGCCAATTTGGACTTTTACTTAAATTGGCTCTTATAGCCTTATCTCCACCCCAATATTCTTCTAAATAATCATGTTGATTCGGATCCAGAAGTTCCCCTGTATTTTCTCCAAACACCTTAAAATAAACATTTTCATAGTCAAGACTCGTATTGGGAGTAAGGGCACCTTTAATTTGGTTATTTGATTCCCAATCACCCGTATTGTAATGTCCACTTGAATTTGTATAACCAAATCCAACATGAAGGGAAGAAGACACACCTTTCCCAAATTCAAGATTTAACCTGTTTGATACATCTGAATTTGTTTTTTTAGGATCATGTAATAAAGTCACATCAGATGAGTAAGGTCGAAACATGCATCCTGTACCCTGACCGGTTTGAACATATAGATCATAAGTAAAACTTGACGAAGGAAGATTTGGGATTTTTTTTGAATAAGGTAAGTTATCTCTTTGAAAGTCCAATAGATCTTCTGAGATTGTACTATTTTTATTATATAAATAGCCATATGAGTTATTATTCACGACACCATCATTTGCCACTCTTGAATAAGAAACATAACCTTTCCAAAATTTAGGAAATGATGACCAATATTCTCCGTAGAAGGCAGTTCCCCATGAAATATCAAAAGGATAAGTATTGGTTTTCATTGGAATTGAAACACCAGAAACAGGCAGACTATTTGAAAAACTTATAGCAGATGATGCATTTATATGTTTACCAAATCCCCATCCTGTGTATTTATTACCCTGCATTTTTGCACCAATCTTCATAACCTTGTTTACTAACCTATTTAAATTAAAACCTGTCGAATAGCCAAAATCCTGTATTCCTTTACGACTATTATATGATGCATTTACACCTATGTTAAACACACCCTTAAGAGATAAATCAGGTTCAAGTCCAATCCCATTTTGTGAATCAACAGATATTCCTACACCTGCCGAAAAAGTTTTAGTTCTGTCGGATTCAAGATTTGCAAATAACCTATATCCTAACCCTTTATTGGTATTATAATAGAGTTGAGCTCCTTGAAAAAATTTCTCAGAACCCGTTGGTGATCCAAACGATTCGTCTTTTTCCCCCCCTAAGTCTAACCCAACAGTTACATCATCCTTTAAGTGCATTTTTTGGGTTACTTTTTCATTATTAAAATCGTCAGGCAATCCTCTTAATTGCCTGTTTATGGCACCCACATTGATATTCCAGCCTAAGCCCACCCAACTGGCTTCTTCGTCCATACCCACACCGGAATGATATGCCAAATTAACGGGATATCCGCCATTAGGCCCCGGCACTGTAAGCAACGGAATATTATAGGTAAAATCTCCTGTATAAAGATCAACCATCTGGGAGGTATCGAAGGGTTCGAAGCTCGTAAATTCCTGCTGTCCGGGACCAGAGGTTAGTGCAAGAGCGTGTTTCGGAAATGCAAATAAATTGAGCATGCTTAAACTAAGAAATACAGCAATACACTTTGATGTTCTGCTTTCTCTGATGCTTTTAAATATATTAAATTTCATAACTAGATAGTTTTTAATGAAGGAATCTTTTCTATATCGCTTTGTGATATTGTAAATTTTATAATACCACATCCATAAACTTTATCATTGAGAATAAAAAGCCTGTCTTTAGCAGGTGCATAATAATCTTTTGTTTCAAATCCTATAACAAAATCCATATATGGAGCAAGGCCATAGTTCCTGACGTTGTTAAATAATCCGCAGGCAATTGTATCTTTCCCAACTAACAGAGAAATATCATCCTGAAAATCCTCTGAATAATAATTTGATCGTTGGAAATACTCATCCTCTGTTGTAATACCGGAAGCCATAACATCTTTTTTTTGCTTGTCACTATATGAGATTCTCAATGTAAAATAATCCATCCCCTGCAGTGCTTTTTCCCTTTTCGATAATATGTCACTTTTAATTTCTTTACTTTTCTGTTCCATTGCAACAATATAATCCAAAGGCTTATATTGCAGGATGAAGGTATAATCACCAATTTCCTTTTCAATTCTCAACCCATTACCAGTATCCTCTATCCATTTAACATAGTCAACAGGAGTGAGAGAAGATTTTTTACAACCTGAAAAAATCATTAAGAAAAGGCAAATACACAAAACAACTTTTTTTAACATTGCGATTTAATGAATAAATAATACTATATTAAATTTCTCACCTATTATGTTTCAACTCATTTTCGTAAATCAAAATCAATTACATGGTGTCAGGTAATATGAGGATGTGTTATTTTTAAATCTCAAAAACCATTTTTCATTTTTTTCATTTGTAACTTCCAAAACATAATAGCCGATAGGAAGCATGGATGAACAATTAACAATACTTAATATTATCCGGTTATCACCAAGCTTTATATGATCGTTATTGAATGCTGGATCAAGTACCATTTCCTTATGTTTATTATCAAATAATTTGTAGGACAGGCTTGCTAACTCTGTAGGAATATATTCTTCGTCAAATTTTAATTTCAATGCACCATTATATACTGTATAAAAACTGCCGTCAAGATTTTTTTTCAAAGTTGCATAAGGAGCATCCTCAACGGATAGCACACCTACTGATCCACCTATAGATGGCGGTCTTGAAAGTGTCTCTCCGGTAATATCCACAGTTATATTGGTTAATTCTAATCCTGCTAAATAAGCTGGTGAAGAAGTAGAGATAATTAAGTTATTCGATTGTATTGAGAAATATTTTGGATCCCCGGTTAGTGAATTTGCATCTCCATTTCCTACTCCAACCAAATGGTCAACCTGCTGCCAGGTACTCAATGAAGCATAATATGTCCCTCCGAGTTGTGCAACCCTGGCGCCATTGGGATTGTAATATAAATTATTACTTATCTCTCTGAATTGTGTATTTCCCGCTGCTTTCAAACAGGCATTTGTTGTATTGGCGCTTGTTGTATAAAAAATGTTGTTTACCAATTTGCAACCACTTACTGCGCCATCGGCAAAATCAATGTCGGTTCCTGAATTGTAAAATGAGTTGAAATAAATTTTATTATTTGTTGATGTTCCCGACGATACCGTTATCCCATTTTCAGAACCGCTGAGGAAATTGGTATAAATACTATCGTATTTGCAATCCTGCCCCAGGTATATATTTTGCTTTGCACCTATCAAATGGTTGCCGACTATTTTATTTGTACTTGTACTGTCCACACCGGTTTTGCGCATCCAAATACAAGCCCCGTCAGTTTTATCGGACGACGTAATATTTATGATATTCCCGCTGATGTTGATGGTATCTATAACATGTTCCAAACCATCGATAGCAATTCCATAATCATTCGATTTGATTTTATTACTGTCAATTGTAATATCAGAAGGCCAGGAAATAATATTCTGTGCAGCAGTGCTTTCATTTATTCCTGAAACACAAATTCCATAGGTCTCTCTTCCGCCTGATGTTTTTATAGTATCGCCTTTTATCCTGGTGTTTTTACAAGATCCTCCAATTAAAACAGCTCTTCCCAGGGAATGGGAGTTTTTAATAGTATTATTCAGGATTAAATTGCTATCGGATTTTGATTTTACATTTTTTGAACTACCGAAAATGCTTAAATTGGTAAAGCCATCTGTTAACAGTTTACATCCAACAATGGTGTTATTGCCCGAACCTAAGATAGCGATGTTTCCGGCTAAGTCAATTGCAGTATTATCGTTGCTAACTGAAAATGAAATATTTTTGATTGTAATGTGCGATGAACCATACAGTATAATATTACTATTTCCTTCTGACGCATTAAGAACAGTGCTGCTGGTATCAGCGCCCAGAATAACCAGGTTGCCACACCGGCTTCCCATATCTGCCCCTGTGAAAATTGCAGCAGTAGCGGAATACGAGCCCGCATCCACAAAAACAGTGTCACATTCCTTTAAAGCATAACTTGAGACAATAGAATTTAAGGATGCTTTTGGTGTTGAAGGGCTCAATCCATCATTATTGTTGTCCCCGATGGCTGTTGTGAACTTATCATTGTTTAAGGATGCATCATTAACGTAATATTTCCGGAGAGGTGAATATTCAACTGCTTTTGAATAAAATGTAAAGTTCTCAAAGATTGAAGAAGCCCTGTAGTAAGTGGTACTATTGGCAAATATTTTATATGGATTTGTATTTCCTCCGGTAATATCTGAAAAACTCAGATTGTCAGTTGAAATCTGCCAATGAAGAAACGTCCCGTAATTATTTTGTAAATTCAATATAACAGTATCCGAAACGCATGAAATACCAACGAAGGCCAATTCTACATCACCAGTCAAAGTAGTGTCGCTATCGTTAACTTTTAGTTCAAGGGAATTATTAGATGTGGGTGTAAAAGTAAATCCCGGTTGAAGTTTAATATATTTTTTTGCCTCATAAATAACATTACTTGTAACAGCAGAATTTAAAATAAATACACTGTCAGCGTAATAATTTTTTTGACCAACCACCCCTGATATTTTAATCAAAAACAAGAGTAACAACAGGTACCTGATGAATTTATTTTTAGTTGCCATTTTCGTTGCTTTTATCCGTTAGTAAATACGAGTATAAAAATATATTTTTACTTCTTTTGCGATTCTTCAAGAGCTTCAACCTTTTTATTTAGATTGATAATATAGAGTGTTAATTCTTCAATTTTCTTTAATAGCAATGAATTCATTTCAGCCAAAGGCACACCGTTTTCCTTTATGTCCGCTGCTGATGGAATGCCTGGCAAGTGGCTGTTTGATTCCAGATAAGTTTCAACATCATTCAGAACTGGCAATTTGTAATCTTTTCCAAAAACATAATCGGGCCATTGCCAATTTGCGTAAAGCTTTACAGTAATTTCATCCGAGGCAATGGTTTTTCCTTTTATTGCAAAAGCATAATTGTTTGGAACAGTAGTGCCAATCCCCAATGTTCCGGAAATATTTATTTTCCCCATTGCATAAAGGTTTTGAACATAAACCGAATTTGAATCATTCGCCGTCAAATTATTTCCGCCAAGAATTACCGAATTTTTTGCTGATGCTGTTATTACATTAATTTTTCCACCAATAATAGCCGAAGTAGTAGCGCCACTTTGAATGGAATTGTTTATACCGCCGAGTATTGCTGAATTATTTGCTGCAGCGCCAACCCCTGTGAAGCCAGGCCAAACCTGTGAATAATTAAAGGTGTTGTTTCCACTTGCTTTCAATCTTGTTGTGTCGTTTCCGCTCACACCTCCAGAGCCTCCTGCAAATGCGTTGCCACCACTCGCATACGACAAAAAGCCTATGGCAACAGATTGAACGCCCGTAGCCTTGTTGCTATTGCCAAGACATAAAGCATCATCATTAGTTGAAATATTATTTTCGCCTAAAGAATATGAATTTGTACTTGAGGCAGTATTCTTGAGCCCTAAAGCAACTGAAAAACTTCCGCTTGAAGTGTTTCCCGCCCCCATGCTTATACTAAAAGGTCCTGAGGATTTTGATGAAGGACCTATAGCTATAGCAAACGCCCCCGAAGCCTCCGGGTCATTATAAAAACCATAGGTTGGCAAAGCCAGTCCCATGGTAAATGAATTTTGCCCAATGGCGCCTGAACGGCTTCCAATGGTAACGCTTCCTGTCATTTTAATGTTACCGTCAATATCAAGTTTTTCAGAGGGCAACCTTATTCCGATTCCAACCCTTCCATTTGAATCAAGAGCCATACGGAACAAATTATTTGTTTTAAATAATAAGGAAACGTTATCGGTTGTGCCAATAAAGTTTGTTGAAGGATTTGTTCCTGCATTTCCAGTCAATGCCCAGCCTCCTGCTAATAATCTGTATTTGACAACATTTTTATCGCGCACCAGTATTGAATCCGAGGTTGATGATGCTTTTTTCAATAGTGAAAAATCTTCACGAACTATTGCATTTGAATTCATTGTAAGGGTTTGTGCTGTAGTAGTTGATGCGAATTCACCATATATTAATGCTTTTATTCTTCCATCAGCCTCGTTTGTTCTTGCAGTGTTATCAATAAATAATTTCGAACTTCCTGTTTCATAATATCCAGCACCATATCCAAGACATACGTTGTTCGTTCCGGATACGTTAGTATATCCAGCCTGGTAACCGATGTCTGTATTGCCATCTCCACTCCCCGTAATGCTATATCCCGATTGATAGCCTATTGCAGTATTGTATCTCCCCGTAGTCAATAGACGTAAAGCGCTCGCACCAACAGCGACATTTAATGTAGCCCTCGAAGTTGTAATATTCCCCAATGTTAAATACCCAATTCCGACATTAAGTGTATTTGTATTGCTTGAGCTATTTGCTGATAAACCTGCTGAATTTCCGATATATGTATTGTAATTTCCAAGTGAATACATACCGCTTTGTGTTCCAATGCAAACTGAGCCAGTAGTGTTTATTCCTGTAACGCCCTTCATTGCATTAAAGCCGATCGCCACATTGTCATATCCAGTACTATTATAATAAAGAGATTGTGTTCCTGCCATCACATTTTCATAACCCGATGTTAATGATGTGCCGGCACCTATTCCTATTAAAAGGTTGTTTGCTCCTGTAACAGTTGAAGGGCTTTCAACTGCAAATGTGGTTATGGGGGTTGCCTGTCCGTTTGCAACCACAAATTTTTGCGCAGGCAATCTTGTTCCTAACCCCACTCTGCCATTGGAGTCCAAAACCATTTTGAATGTGCTATTGGTTTTGAATAACAAAGATATATTTGTTGTTGTTCCAAGGAAGTTAGTTCCATTACCAACCATACCAGTGGTTCCTGTTATACCCCATGCATTTAATGAGCCGGGGGTGCCTGTTGGACCGGTAACTCCTGTAGGGCCTGTTGTCCCCTGTGCGCCTGTTGGACCAGTTAATCCTGTGGCGCCTTGTACTCCTGTGGGGCCGGTTAATCCTGTAGAACCCTGAGGTCCAGTTGGGCCGGTAATACCAACTCCACCTGTTGGGCCTGTTGGACCGGTTTGTGCATTTGTAAAAAAAGAAATCTGCATTAGGAATGCAATGAACAATGAGATTAACGTTGCTTTTTTCATCTTATTTAGGATTTTTTATTATAAATATTTTAGCCTGAATTTGAAGCTGTAATTTTACAACTTTTAAGAAGTAAAAAGCAAGGGTAAACAAAAATAGAAATGAAATTCTTTTATTGGATTGCCGAAGGAAAGGGGAAAAATGAAAAAGTTGTAAATAAAAAAAAGGAAAGTAAATGGCAGATTATGAATGATTTATTTTAACTTATTTAATAAGTCAAAATTTTAAAAGTGGTTTTTTAAAGAATAAAAAAATAGGTGCCTATAGTCCCTCTATAGTCCATTAGTCCCTATGGTAATCTTTTTAATGATTTCGTCAACTTCTTTTACTACTAGCATATACTTTTCCTTGTCCTTGTTGATTTTTGAGCTGATTTTTTTAAACGAGTTCGGTTTAAAAGGCTTTTCATCCATATCCCGGAATATTTCTTCAGCACAACAGAAATATCCTTTATCAGGAGTAATGCTGGCAAAATTTTCATTAAATAGT